>Ga0114959_10000016_pt1 | contig 132062 bp, 106 predicted proteins | sample C_130625_EF_Meta_FD_87317 | JGI IMG/M metagenome (GOLD analysis project Ga0114959, IMG submission 87317) | Freshwater microbial communities from Lake Croche, Canada to study carbon cycling - C_130625_EF_MetaG | ecosystem: Environmental > Aquatic > Freshwater > Lake | place: Lake Croche...
ACAGTAGTTACGGTGAAGTTGGCATCACTTATATCGTTCTTACAAGTGTTCTTGAAATCTTGAACCCTTATTAGATAGGTGTTGGTTGGTACGTTCGGCACATTGGTCCAAACATAGCTATTGCCAGAAATATTACTTGCCAAGGTTGTCCAAGTAGTTCCGTTATTGCTGCTGTATTGAACACTATATAAGCCTGAAGCTTGTGCAGTGTTTGTCCATTTTATGGTGTAATTGCTGGTTGCACCGATGGATTCACCTCCATTGGGTTGGGTTACGGTGATGGCATTATTGGGCGTAATAACAAAATAATTATCGCTTGTGTCGGCCATGGAAGGATAGCTTCCATTGTAGGCTTTTAGTTTCACCGTATTGGAATTAACGGTATTAGGTACTACCCAATTGTAACTATAGGTACTGCTTGGGCTAGTGGTATTACTGAAACTAGTGATGCTGCCCCAAGCTGTATTGTTGGTGGAATAAGATAGATAAATTGTACCGAAAGTGTATTGACTCTTGGCCAATTTCACCACATAGGTATTACAGCCAATCAAAGTATCGCCGCCATTAGGGGCTACTACTATCAATGGGCGTTTGATGCTGAATACTGCATCAGATATATCATATAAAGCCAGGTTGGCGGTATTGCTGATTTTAATTAAGCAGTTATTGCTGGTAGTTTGCGGTACTGTCCAATTAAAATAATACCCAGTGTTGGCAGTGGAACTGGTAACCAAACTCCAAGTAGCTCCGCTATCAGACGAAAACTCAATACGCACAGGGGAAAAGAAGGTCGTTTGATCCCAATAGATGTTGGGGCTTTGGTCCCAATCATATACTTCGCCGCCATTGGGGGTTGTAACAACTGGTTGTGCTGGAGTAATAGTGAAATTGAGGGGACTAATATCTAATTTACAACTGGTAACTGCATCTACTACCCTTACCAAACATTGAGTGGATGGGATATTTGGAACAGTCCAACTGTAATTACCAACGGAAGTGGTATAACTGGTAACAATTGTTGTCCAGCTGGTGCCGTTGTTTGTGGAATAGGATATATTGAATTTGCCAGAAGTACCTGTCATATCCCATGTGATGGTATGTACCGAATTACCTACCCAACTCTCCCCGCCTATAGGTGAGGTTAATTTTACTGGGATATTGATAGAAAATACATTGTCGCTAATATCTTGTTTGAGGGTATCGTTTTTATCGCGGAGACGGAGTAAACAAGTGTTGGAATTCACTTTGGGCACTGTCCACAAGTATTGTCCATTAGTGATTAGGAGATTGGTGGCGCTTGATGTCCAGGTACTGCCATTGTTCAAAGAATAATCAATGTTGTAATAGGTGGAAGTACCTGTAGCAGTAAACTTAATGGTGTATTGGTCGCAAGCATAGAGCTTTTCACCACCATTGGGTTGTATTACTGTAATAGATTGGGAAAAAGAAAAAAATACTATTAAAGAAAGACAAAAAGTAGACAATAATTTCATAAACTTATACTATGCTTAAGCAGCAAAATAATGTGTTTAACCGAAAGCAAGCAGATAAATTTGAATAAATTGAACGATTATATAACGAAATACTCAAGTTTAACCTCTATTTTTTTGATAAACCAAAATTTTGAATTAGTATTATTATTAAGAAACTCAAACACTTTTCTAGGTAGCCTTTATGGCTCAGAAAATAAATCATTGCAAAATCTAAGTTCTATTGGAAATAAAGGGATATGAGTATTCATTGAATTGATGAGCACTCATATCTTGTTTTGAGCCCTCTTTACGGCATGAAAGTGCACTCAAATTACGTTTTGAGCCCTCATTAGAATATGAAGGTGCACTCTAATTACGTTTCCACACTAATCAATTTTATTAAACACATTTAATGCTGATTAACTTGTAAATTATTTATAAACCGTTGCACTTACCCCTAAAGTTTGAAAGTAAGTAAACCCGCATTTTGCAATATAAATTTTATTACAAACCTGAAACGCTTATTAGCAAATCGTTTGAAAAGCACCATACCCTAAAGGTTAGTTTATAATATTCCAATATTATTTCACTCAAAAAATCACCCCTGATACTTGTCTGTCTTGCCTTTAACAAATCTTATTGCAAAATCTGGGTTAAATCATGCAAAAGCTTATCCCCAATTTCATACAAGGCTACATTTTTTTCTTCTTTTATTAATATGCATTGGTTAATATTGCTTTGAGGCATTTTGGAAAAATCGAATGCTTTTTGATAAGCATTAACACTCAAATCTCTAACTACCAAAAAATAAATTTTCCCTATAGGATGGAAATCATTTTTCAGAGAATCCATTGGAAGAATTTTTAAATCTGTTTTCTTAAAATCAAGAAAAAACTCAGTCAATTCCGCTGAAAGCGGGTCGGCAGTGTACAAGGTTGCATCAATGGCTTTTCCTCTAAAATAGGCGTTTATTATTTTTTCATGATGGGCAAAATAAGGATAAGGAGGCTTGAGAATATCAATAAAATAATTCAAACTTAATAGCGCAATTACTGCTATGGTATAGATGCTTTTTTCAACCTTTTCTTTAATAAAAAAAACTGCGCTAAATCCACATGCAAAAACAAAATACAACCATTTTGTATTGCCCGCATTGGTGAAATACGTGATTAAAAAAGCAATCCAAAACACAAATGGTAAGAGCCAATATTTTTTGGGAGCTTCAAAATAAGCTATTATCAATGGTGCAGATATTAGCGCAGCAAATGGAAATAAAAACAAAAAGTGACGTGGATCTTGGCAAAGCGGTACATAGCTAGTGAATGATATGGTCATGCAATCGACAGCAAACAGCAAAATGGCAAAAGCAATAAAATCTATTGGATGCAATTGAAATTTTGTAATAAGTTTTTTGTAATAAACATAAGCTACAATGGCTGGTAATAGACATAACATATCGCCATTGAGCAACATGGCATACCACAATTCATATCCAATTCTCTTTAAGGTAAAAACAAATGGCAATTGATTGAAACTGCAATAAGAGAAATAACTATTGCGCTGCAACAATTGGTATCGATAAAAATAACTACCGGTGGTTATTTTGAAATAATACAGATATCCAATTAATCCAATTGCACAAAAAAGGATAGCATAGCCCCAAAATACAAGGTTTCGCTTAGTGAAAACATCTTTTAAAAACAAGAGAGCAAATAGTGGGAGTACAATAATGATGACTTCTTTGGTAATCACGCAAAGCAAACAAGCTGCGGAAAATTGACAAGCCATCCAAACGGCATTTTTATGTAATAAATGATGGGCTCTATAGCTTGCATACATCCAAAAAACTAAGAAACAAATGAGTGCATCGGGCAATAAACGGTGCATATAAAACAAGATGCTATGCCCTAAAAAGAAAAACGCTAATGCAAGTGTATAAACTGGAATAGTGTAATGAAATACTATTTTTTTAAGTAAATAGCCACAAGCTATTGTGCTAAAAAAAGCACAGAGAGATGAGGTGAAACTATTTATTCCAAATAATTTATAAAACAAGGAAGTGATGAAAATAGTACTCCACCTCAATTGAAAATGATCTGTGGGAGGCTTTGTAGAAAAGCCATTATGTAAAATACCTGCTGCATATCGGGCATAATTGATATCATCATTATTGTAAAAGCCACAAAAAACAATACACAAATGCACAAGCATTGCCGCTAGGAAAACATAAAATATCCATTGTTTTTGTTTTGTTTCAGATGAGGTTAGCATCATGTATACTAATTATTGGCGCAAACTAAGTAGATAGCGGTTATTTAAAAGAATATTTTCTATTCATAATATGGTTTCAAAAAAGGGTGGTTTTTTCCAACTGATATAACTTTCTGTTCTACAAATTCTTTCATTCACAAACTACTTGAAATAGGGTAATATAAATTTCACAGAGAACCACAAAGTAAACACAGAGTTACACAGAAAGTCAAACCTCTGTGGCTCTCAGTGAACCTTAGTGTTACTCAGTGTAATAAATAAAAAACTTAAAGCTATTCTTAGAAGAAGTTTTAAAGTGGGCACATAATTAAATAGTAGATTGATTGCTTTTAATAAGCATTTCTATTTAATTCATCTTGTCTTTTTAGATTACTTTCTATGTGCCTATGATTCTATATGGTCAATTACAACTCTTTATTTAAGTTGATAGCGCATTCCTACATATATCATTCTACCATTTACAGGCCCCCAAACCATACTTCCATCAAAATAATTACTGAAAGGATGTGCATTATCTATAAACAACTGTTCCTGTTTATAATTCAAGAGGTTTTCAGCCCCAATATAGGTTTCCCAATGGGTTCGCCAATGTTTGGAAATCTGTGCTGACATTTGAAAATAAGCTGGCGACCTATCTGGCATTTGATAAGCTACAGGATTTTGTAATGTATTGGGTAAACGCTTGCTACTAAACCATTGAGTGGTACAATCAAACTTAAAATGGCTCTTAGTTTCGTAAGCCAAATTGATAAATGCCCGATGAATTGCAGTAAGTGGCTTTTCTTCTAAAACACCATGATAAGTAGTTTTTACATCAAGCCATCTATAAGCCAACCGAATATCTAACCCAGAAAGCAAATGATAATTTGTTTCAAACTGCAAACTATTTGCATAAGACTTGCCATCGAGATTATAAAAAAGTAGTTGCTGTGGACTAGCATCCACATCGGCTACGGTTTGATTTACAAAATCTGTTCTATAAAAATCTACCGTTACATTCCCTTTTCTACTGAACAATTCATATTTATGCGTAATGCTTACGCCGTAATTCCACGCTTTTTCGGGAGATAAGCCATAGCCAAAATTATTACTAGGATTCATTATTGCATATTGCCTGTTACTTACAAACAATCCCATGTTTTCTGCAAAAATGTTGGCAGTTCTAAACCCTGAACCTGCTGACAAACGCAAGGCAGTTGTGGGTGCAATATCATATTTCAAGTGAAGACGAGGTGTAGCAATCCATCCAAATTGGTTGTGATAATCTATTCTTCCACCAAAAATAGCAGTGAACTTATCTATTGGATTGAAGGTATATTCTATAAATGCACCGGGTACTACTTCTTTTCTATTAAAAGCATTTTTGGCAAATGTTTCGGAATAAACATCATTGCTAAAACTAATACCTGTTCTAAACTTATGTGCTGTGGTGCCAATGATGGATTGATAAATAAAATTGGCATAAAAAGATTGTTGCTTACCATCATACCCATTTTGTCCGTAATAGGCATTGTTTTGCTGGGTTTTATAGGAAATCATTAATCCAACGCTTTTGTATTTCTTTCCTGGATACACATATCCTAATTTACCCAACACTTGGTAAGCTTGGTTGTGAAAACCTACCCCGTATTTTGTATTTGAAAGTTTGTGCAATGAAGGACTAAAGTCTATTTCGCCAGCTTGGCGGTTATCGTCCATGGCTTTTATACCAAATTGTGCTCGAATGCCGTTGTCACTTGCATAGCGCCATCTGTTGTAAATGTTTACTTGTTTCCCAATGGGCATATCTAGGAAGCCATCATTATTGGCATCTGTTTTTACACTGGTATTATTAACATGTGTAAGCAATGTAGTAGCCCATTGTTTATTGACTTTGTGAGAAAAATTGGCACTTGCTTCCATCCTACCCAACATGTTGGCATAGGCATTAACTAATACCTTTTCAGATTGGTCGGGCTTTTTTTCCTCCACATTTATTTGCCCTGCAATGCTTTCGTATCCATTCACTACCGAGCCTGCACCTTTGGTTACTTGTACAGATTCTAACCATGGACCAGGAATAAATGTAAGTCCATAAGGTCCTGACAATCCTTTTATTTCAGGAATATTCTCTGTAGTTATTTGTGAATAATTGCCTGATAGCCCCAATAATTGAATTTGTTTTACACCTGTTACAGCATCGCTATAAGACACATCTATCGAAGGAGTGGTTTCAAAGCTTTCAGACAAATTGCAACAAGCGGCTTTCAAAATTTCTTTCGACCCTATTTGAAGTGTATTTAAAGTACTTACCGTATTTACATAAGCAGAAAACTGTCTACCTGAATTAACTACCACTTCTTTCAAGGTTTTAGTAGCATCGTTTCGTAAAATAACCTTGATATCTTTTGTATTATTGATGGTGATGGTATCAGAAATAAAACCTATTGAGCTTACAACAGCTTTAAAAGGAAAGGAAGTAGTGCTTAATCTAAATACGCCTAAACTATCCGTAACTGTTCCGGTATTTGTTCCCAAAATTTGTAATGACACATTGGGTATTGATATGAAATCACCTTTTTTATTCTCCTCTACCACCATGCCTAAGATGGTTTGTCTTTCGGCAGTTACTTTTTCAGAATGAATAGCTGCACTATCTATTGCATTTAATAATGCGCTTCCTATTTCTTCTCTATCATATTTACAGCAATCAGGCAATTTGTTGTAAGCAGCTTCTGTAGCTTTTATCAGTTTGGTATCATGGCCAACTGCTGCCAATTGTGCTGCTATCTGATTAAGGGAAACTTTTTCTGGATAGTAGTTTACATAGAGTATTTTAGAATGAACATTCCATTCTGCTTTTATTATTCCTTTTTCATGCAAGGTATTTTCTATTCTTTCTTTACATTGGATACAATTGCCATTTACAAAAAGACTGTCTTTTTTAATAATCAATTGTTTTTGAGCCATCATATTTGAATTGATTGCTAATAAAAAGCCAATCACAAAACATATTGTTTTCATTACTTTATTTTTAAGAATTGATACAATAGTGCTTAAACATGCCACAGCTTGATAATTACAATTATCATTATGCTATTACACATTATACACTTAATTTCAGAATGAATTAGTTGAAAAAATGATAATTTACCATTATCAACTAATCACTAAAACATATGGTATCAAACCCTAAAATTGCAATAAAGAATGGTGGCGTGGGGACGGTTTGGAGGGGGATAAATTGGGTAATACTTGGCTTTGTTGCATACAAAGTTTTTGTATTGGTTAATAGGTTTTGGGTATTGTAAAATTGGTAGCAGTAGAACCTTTGCAGTTGGCAAATTGGCTTTTGCAACCTGTTTATCTTGATCGGAAGTGATTCTAATATTTACAGAAGAATGACCGCAACAACCTTTACGAGTAGTTTTCGAAACAGGTTCAATATTGTTAGAGGGCATTGATTGTGATAAGCTAATATCTGACAGCTTATTACAACAATAAAAGAATTGAAAATTCACTCCTATTGCTGCAATAGAATAAGCAACTGTAAGCAATATGAGGAGTACCTTTTTCAATTCTTTTATTTAATAATGTTGATAAATGAATTAGCCTTTTTTAGCTTTCTTTCTATCGTATTGGCAGCACTCATCTAGTTTTTTATATGCTGCTTCCGATGCAGTTGCATCTTGCGTATCATAACCTGCTGCTGCTATTTTTTCTTGGATTTTTTTTGAAGATGTTTTTGACTCGTCGAAAGTGATGGATAGCACCTTGGTGTCTTCATTCCACTTTGCTACAGTAGCACCTGCCTCTTTAGCTGCTTTTTGAATATGACTTCTACACATTCCACAATTGCCATAAACTTTAATAGTTTCTGATTTGGATTGCGCATTTACTGAAAATGCAAACATCAGCATCATAACTGATAATACTAAACTTACTTTTTTCATTTTATAAATTTTTAATAATTAAGATTTCACAAATATAGGCACATAAAAACACCTTAATTATGACTTTGACACATTTTGTTTGTTTTTTGGGAAATGATTGATTGGGCAACAAGTTATAATGATAGCTTAAAACCTTTAAAAAAACCGATAATTACAGTTCCATAATTACTCCACCACCAATTGCTTTTCTCCTACTCCTTCTATTTTAAGCCAATAAATACCTTTTCCCAAACCTTTTAAACTGATTTGGAAACTGCTATTACCAGCAGGAACTGCTTGCTTTTGCACACTACATTGCTTGCCTTCGGCATTGATGAGTTGATATTGAATTGTTTGTGCTTTTGACAAATGAATAGAAACAGTTGTAGATTCTTTTGCAGGATTAGGACTGAAAGTGATTTGTGGTGAGTTGTTAGTGGTTAGTGAAACTGATACTATTTTGCTGTAAGTGAAACTACCATCCTTATCTACCATTTTGAGGCGATAAAACCTCACCCCTAGCCCCTCTCCAAAAGAGAGTGGGACAGCAGTATCTACATACTCATATACACCTGCACCTTTGGTTTTTATGGTGGCTATTTTGCTGAAATCTTTGCCATTACTACTTCTCTCTAAAATAAAATGACTTGAATTGATTTCAGTAGCTGTCTCCCAAAGCACTGCTACTTGTTCTCTGCCCCCATCCCCAGAAGGTGTGAAAATAGATGCTGAAAACCTTACCAACTTTACCGGCAACTTTTGCATAACACCTATGTGTACCGTATCGGTACTATACTGCCCACCTACATTTTGGGTGATGATATAATAGCTAGGGGTATTGGGTTTTACCCATAAACCTGGTACATTGGTAGCAATAATATTGCCCAAACTATCTACCCATTGTACATTGGTAAGCCCACATATTCTTGACCCTATAAACACACTATCTCCTTTGTAAATATTGGTATCTCTACCTGCATCTGCTTGTAAAAACATGCTATCTAGAGGAATTACAGAAACGTCGTCTATAAAGTAACCTGCACCATCATAATAAGGTATCATAGGAATAGTTACTTTCTCAATTAAAGTATGAGCATTGTCGCTAAAATTTCCTAATGTAATGTACTTTTCTCCACCATGTGCTTGGTAAATACCCGATACTTTTATCCAATTGATTGTGTCTTTTATTATTGGATTACCATAAGGTAGTATTTGAGCAGCAACTGGCAAAGGTTTAAAATTTGTAACAATTGGAGTATCTGCTATTAAGAGTCCTAAATTATTTGCACCATAAAGATATGCAGTACCATAAGCAATGAAAAATTCAATGTAATAATTCTTATTCTTTATTAATGTATCTCTTAATAAAGCTTGAATATAGTTTCTTAAATTATTTTTTTCATATGTTATCACACCAGAATATCCATTCCCATTATGGGGGTATCTATTACTTTTAGTAGCATTGTTTAATGGAACGCTTGAAGTTTTTTGAGAACAATTTATATTAAAGTATCCGTAATTTTTGAAATTAGTATTAATGGAACTAAACCAATCGTTACAACCAGTTGAACTGCAATTATTAAAACTTTCAAAACTTGGATTGGAAACCAAATTTGTTTGCGATATCCCATGATTTGTAAAAATTAAAACCGCTAAAAAAAATTTAGCGGTTTTAATATATTTATTTGTATTTAGCATAAAAGCTCTATTTGAAATTTTATTCAACAATTATTTTTTGTATTACTAGCTTACCAGTTGTCTTGTTAATAATTGTCGCAAAATAGATTCCTTTACCACTATTAAATGTATACTTTAATTGTCCTTCGCAACTATTACATGCTTTTTCCCAAATTGCCCTTCCAGTTATATCCTTTATAACTATTTGCCTATTACTAGAAGATGGTAAATTTATATTGATACTGCCTTTTGTTGGGTTAGGACTGATAGTGATTAGTGATAAGTTATCAGTGGTTAGAGAAACAGAAACTACCTTGCTATAATTAAAACTACCATCATTATCTATGATTTTTAGGCGATAGAACCTCACCCCTAGCCCCTCGCCCCCATCCACTGAAGGGGTGAAAAAAGGAATAGTATCTACATACTCATATACACCCGCTCCATGAGCTTTTATGATTGCAATTTTGCTGAAATCTTTGCCATTTATACTACGTTCCACAATAAAATGACTTGAATTAGTTTCCGTTGCACTCTCCCATTGAACGGCAACAAGCTCTCTGCCCCCATCCCCTAAAGGGGTGTAACGAGTAGCATTAAACCTTACCAACTTTACCGGCAACTTTTGCATTACCCCTATATGTACCGTATCTGTACTATACTGCCCACCCACATTTTGGGTGATAATATAATAGCTAGGAGTATTGGGTTTTACCCATAAACCGGGTACATTTGTGGCAATAGTATTGCCCAAACTATCTACCCATTGCACATTAGTAAGCCCACATATTCTTGACCCTATAAACACACTATCCCCTTTGTAAATATTGGTATCTCTACCTGCATCTGCTTGTAAAAACATGCTATCTAAGGGGATTACAGAAACGTCGTCTATATAATAACCAGCTGCATTGTAATATGGTATAATTGGCTTAATTACTGTATCTACAAGTGTATGAGCGTTATCAAAAAAATTACCAAGAGTAATATATTTTTCACCTCCATGTGCTTTATAAATTCCTGAAACTCTTAACCAATTGAGAGTGTCTTTTCTAACAGGATTTCCATATGGCAATATTTGTGGTATTACTGCCAAAGGACCATCATAAGTTGTAATAGCTGTATCGCCAATTAACAATCCTAAATTATTTGCGCCATATAAATATGAGGTAGGATAAGAAATAAAAAATTCAACATAGTAATTATTATTAAGTTTCAAACTATTTATTAATTTAGTTTGAACATAATTTCTGCCATTATTATTAGCGAATGTGATAATCCCAATATATCCTTTACCAGATTTAGGATATCTACCGCTCTTTGTTGGATTATTAAATGGAACTCCACCAAATTTTGATGTACCACAGTAATTGAAATATCCATAATTTATTGAGTTAGTGTTAATTGAACTTAACCAATCATTACAACCTGTAGTTTTATTTCCTCCAGGGCAAATTATATATTGTTCAAAACTAGGATTTGGTACTAAGTTAGTTTGTGTAAAACCATTCAAGTTAATAATCAAACTAAAAATTACCAACACTAAATAGTGTTGGTAATTTTTATTATAAAATAAGAACTTATTTTTCATTGCTTACTTATTTAATGATACTCTTTTGATTTCATTTTTCCCAGTGTTGCAATTATAAATATTTATCAAATAAACCCCTGATTTACCTTCTAAATTGAAATGGTATTTTGATGAAACAGACATTACTTTATTTAACTCTCTTCCATACATATCAGTAACCAAAATATTATATTTATTGTTATTTTCAATTGGTAACTGTACATTCACTTCTCCACTTGTAGGATTCGGATAAACCATTATTTCCTTTAAAGAAGTAATTTGAACCGAAACCACTTTGCTATAACTAAAGCTACCATCCTTATCCACCATTTTTAAGCGATAAAAAACACCACCATCCCTTGAAGGGGTGAAAAAAGGAACTGTATCTACATACTCATACACACCTGCACCTTTGGTTTTTATGGTGGCAATTTTGTTGAAATCTTTGCCATTTATACTTCGTTCCACAATAAAATGACTTGAATTTATTTCCGTTGCACTTTCCCATTGAACGGCAACAAGCTCCTTGCCCCCATCCCTTGAAGGGTTGAAAGAAGAAATATGCTTTGCATTAAACCTTACCAAGGTTACCGGCAACTTTTGCATAACCCCTATATGCACCGTATCTGTACTATACTGCCCACCTACATTTTGGGTGATGATATAATAGCTAGGGGTATTGGGTTTTACCCATAAACCGGGTACATTGGTAGCAATGGTATTGCCTAAACTATCTACCCATTGTACATTGGTAAGCCCACATATTCTTGACCCTATAAACACATTATCTCCTTTATATATACTGGTATCTCTGCCTGCAACTGCTTGTAAAAACATACTATCTAAGGGGATTACTGAAACATCATCTATGTAATAACCACCACCATTATAATATGGTATAATAGGCTTAGTAACTGTATCAGTTAAAGTATGAGCATTGTCGCTAAAATTTCCTAATGTAATGTACTTTTCTCCACCATGTGCTTGGTATATACCTGAAATTTTTATCCAATTGAGTGTATCTTTCATTGTTGGATTACCATAAGGCAATATTTGGGGATTGGCAGGTACATATCTATTATTTGATACTATTGCTGTATCGCCAATCAAAAGACCTAAATTATTTACACCATATAAATAAGCTGTTGGATATGAAATATAAAACTCTACATAATAGTCCTTATTTGATTTTAAAGTATCTAACAATGAAGCTTGAATATAATTCCTAACATTACTGTTCCAATATGTAATTAAAGAAGCATAAGCATTTCCAAAATGAGGATAACGACCACTTCTCGTAGCATTATTAAAGGGAACACCTCCAAACTTTGAAGGGCTACAAATATTGTTGTAACTATATGAGGTAAAATTTGTGGAAATAGAACTATACCAATTTGAGCAACCAACAGAGAAATTTCCACCAGGGCAAACAGTATATTGTTCAAAACTAGGATTTGGTACTAAATTAGTTTGTGTAATACCATTCAAATTAATAATCAAACTAAAAATTACCAACACTAAATAGTGTTGGTAATTAATTCTCCACAATAGGAACTTATTTTTCATTGCTTACTTATTTAATGATACTCTTTTAATTTCATTTTTCCCAGTGTTGCAATTATAAATATTTATCAAATAAACCCCTGACTTTCCTTCTAAATTGAAATGGTATTTTGATGAAACAGACATTACTTTATTTAACTCTCTTCCATACATATCAGTAACCAAAATATTATATTTATAATTGTTTTCAAAAGGCAACTGTACATTTACTTCTCCACTTGTAGGATTCGGATAAACCATTATTTCCTTTAAAGAAGTAAATTGTACTGAAACTACCTTGCTATAATTAAAACTACCATCTTTATCTATCATTTTTAGGCGATAAAAAACGCCCCCGTCCCTGCCCCCGTCCCCTGAAGGGGTGAAAAAAGGAATTGTATCTACATACTCATACACACCTGCACCTTTGGCTTTTATGGTGGCTATTTTGCTGAAATCTTTGCCATTACTACTTCTCTCTAAAATAAAATGACTTGAATTTGTTTCCGTTGCACTCTCCCATTGAACGGCAACAAGCTCCTTGCCCCCATCCCCTAAAGGGGTGTAACGAGAAGTATGCTTTGCCCTAAACCTTACCAAGGTTACCGGCAACTTTTGCATTACCCCTATATGTACCGTATCAGTACTATACTGCCCACCCACATTTTGGGTGATGATATAATAGCTAGGAGTATTGGGTTTTACCCATAAACCGGGTACATTGGTAGCAATCGTATTACCCAAACTATCTACCCATTGCACATTGGTGAGCCCACTTGTTCTTGAACCTATAAACACACTATCTCCTTTGTAAATATTGGTATCGCTACCTGCATCTGCTTGTAAAAACATGCTATCTAGGGGAATTACAGAAACGTCGTCTATAAAGTAACCTGCTCCATCATAATAAGGTATAATAGGAATAGTTACTTTCTCAATTAAAGTATTTACATTATCTTTAAAATTGCCTATTGTTATATATTTCTCACCACCATTTGCCTTGTAAATACCCGATACTTTTATCCAATTGATTGTGTCTTTTATTATTGGATTACCATAAGGTAGTATTTGAGCAGTAACAGGCAAAGGTTTAAAATCTGTAACAATTGGAGTATCTGCTATTAATAGTCCTAAATTGTTTGCACCATATAAATGAGCTGTAGTAAAAGCAATGAAAAATTCGACATAATAATCCTTATTTTTTTTTAATGTATCTTTTAATGATGCTTGAAGGAAATTCCTTAAATTATTATTTCCATAAGTTTCAATACCAGCATATCCATCCCCATAATGCGGATACCTATTGCTTTTTGTTGCATTATTCAAGGGAACACTAGAAGTTTTTTGTGTACAGTAAACATTAAAATATCCAAATAATTTATAATTAGTACTAATTGAACTAAACCAACCGTTACAACCAATTGAACTGCAATTATTAAAACTTTCAAAACTAGGATTAGAAACCAAATTTATTTGCGATATCCCATGATTTGTAAAAATTAAAACCGCTAAAAAAAATTTAGCGGCTTTAATATATTTAAATGAATTTAGCATAAAAGCTCTATTTGAAATTTTATTCAACAATTATTTTTTGTATTACTAGCTTACCAGTTGTCTTGTTAATAATTGTCGCAAAATAGATTCCTTTTCCACTGTTGAATGTATATTTTAATTGACCTTCGCAACTATTACATACTTTTTCCCAAATTGCCCTTCCAGTTATATCCTTTATAACTATTTGCCAATTACTAGAAGATGGTAAATTTATATTAATGCTGCCTTTTGTTGGGTTAGGATAAATACTTACTTCTTTAAATTGAGTTTCTGAAATTTTATTAGTTGTTTTACTTTGAACTATTTGTTGGCTTTGTCTAGAAGCGTATGGATTGCAACTATTTACAAAAGTAATGGTACTACTTTTAAGGCTATTGTATAAATTTCTTGCCGCAAAAACCACTGTTCCATCATTGTAAGGGCAGCCATTGGCCAAGTCATATACTGCATTTGTATCTATTGCTTCTCCATTTTTTAGTTTTAATAGCCATTGGTAATAAGCTAAGTAATGAGCATCTACCGTATTGTTGCTAGTAATACTACTTAATAGTCCATAAACACCCATTGTATCATTTTTAGCAAAAAGGGTATCTATTGCATAAAACAAACCGATATTGCTATACAAATTAGAAGCAGCAAAACCAAATAGAATATTGCTATTATACAGCTTGGTTGTATCCTGCAAAAGACTAGCATACAATCTTTGTTGCATTACATACAATCTTTGTGCAGAATCTGGGGTAGCAATCTTTATTGTTCCTAAAGCAATGGCTTCTTCATACTTCAAATTGCCTTTATGTAGATTGCTATTTGCTTGTTTTGTTCTTGCTTGTGTATTATTGTTAGTACCATTTGGCTGCTGAAAGGTGCTGCTGCAATTGTGGTCACAAGTGCCAGTTGGCGTCATGTAAACTATAGTTCCTTGATTATAGGAATAAGGTGTTGAATTAAGTCCTGTTATTATACTTGATCCATCAGGGTCGTAATCAGTACCTATTTTGATATCTTCTATATTCAATTTCGAATTATTTGCATCAGAGTTATTAAAACATGCTGTTTTATAGCTATTTGTCCAATTTCCAAACCACACATTGTCGGAGGAACAAGTGCCACCTTGTGGCCCTATAATACCACCTTGGTCAAGTGTAAAACCATATTTAACACTACCATACATTATATTGTCCCAAAATTTTATATCCTTATTATAACCATTAAAAATCACCCCATTTAACCCATGCCCAACATTGTTGCAAGTAACATCAGTTGTATTTTGAAGATCGAACTTAATGCAAGATAATTTAGTAGGTATATAATTATATGTAACAAAATCTGGATTAACAAAATTTCGTTTTACTTCATTCGGTTCAACAATATTTTTTATTACTCTAACTTGTTCTCCACCACCTTCTATTAATATACCAAACTGTTCTTTAACATTAGCATCGTCATTGTGACTTATAATCAATGTATTGTCGTTTACACTTGTTGGTTTATTTATAAAATTACTAACTTTTATACCATTATATGCACCGAAAATAAAATTACTATTACAATTTACTCTATGTAAATATGCATCTTTACCAATATAAAAATTGCATAATAAGGTAATTGCTGTGTTTACAGATTCATGACCTGTTCCATCTGCAATACCAATGTTAGGTGGAATTGCAATACCAGTTGATGCTATTCCATTGTTATTTATATCAATACTTCCATCATAGTCAGGTGTATTGGGATTAGAATTAACAAGGTTAGTCCATATTGGATAGTCTATGTTTAAGAAATAATTGTTCGTAATGTTTATTTTTTTCCACTCATTCGTTTCAATATAAATGCCGCGTTCACCATTGCCATCAATTATTCCCTCTTCTTTCCTACTTCTAAATTCTGCTTTTTCAATTGTATTGTAAATATACGATTGGCTTTGAATGTCTTGGTTCAAATTAAAAAAAGCATTAGTAGGAACCTCATTACTTTCTCTAATTACAGTTAAACTATAAGGAGAAATATCACTAGGATCTGTTCTATTCACAAAAATACCAGTAGTTGCAATTGTGCCATTGGGATTAACACTTTTATCCAAATAACCTTTTTGGTAAGTATTGTTTACTACTTTTAGGTAGGTATCTTCTGCGAAAATACCATAACTAGTCATATTATCAAAAATAACACGATTATCAGTAAAGTCTGTTTCACGACGGTTTGTTATTTCTCTTTCCTTTTGAGAATATCCTATTGTAATACAAGAAGGCTTTTCTTCATTATCATGATAAGTATTACCTACTTGCAATAATCTAATAGCTAAAATTGATTTTTCATTTGGCACCCCTGATTTAAGAAACGCTGCTGTAGTTGTAGATGGAAAATGACCTTCATGAATATAGGGTGAACTGTAGCAATAAGGTGTTTCTGGATAAGTAGTTTGGTTTACAATTGCTGTGTTTTTAAAATTATACACATCTGGCCAAACTAGACTACCGGATACAAACTTAATTTCTCTACAAGTAAAAATGGTGTTTTTTACTTGGAAAGGGTATTCCTTGTCTGGATCTACCAATGCCCGATATTGTCCAATATTTATAGATACGGTGTTTCTATTAAAAATGGTATTATCTACAGATAAGAATTTATAGAAAATTGGAATCTGTGGTTCGCAATCAACACATTCTTCGTCTTGAGGCATTGGTTTTCCTTCATTCCCTTCCTCGTCTAATAAATTTCTAGGTGCAACGTCGGGAATGAATTTCATCTGCATATCAACAGCCAATTCTGCATCTTCAATCAATGAAGAGTGGTTGCTTGTTCCAGTTATCATCACTTTTCCACCTGGTTCCACCGCAATGCCTTTCCACATTTTAGTGCAGCTATATACATGGCAGCCTTCTAAAACAAGTGTGGCACCTTCTTCTACATTTATTTTTACCCCATCTCCCATAATAATTTCTGCATCTACTACCATTAATGTAGCACCAGATCTTACATTTAAACCCGTAGGTATACTATAAAACCCATGTGGAAAAATGGTTGTTTGGGTTATTTCTTTTTCTAGTTCTTGTTCGGGTCGAGCACATTGTACGTAGCCATTGCAGTTTTGTACTGTAACATCTACAGTTACTTCATAATTTCCACAACCATACTTGTCTTCATAGTAATAATTAATTGTAACAGGATTATAACCTGGTTGTTTAGCAGTTACTAATCCGTTTGCACTAACAGATGCAATAGATGGGTCACTACTTCCCCAAAAAGTATAATTACCATCACTTACACTATTTGATAATTGCAGAGTTGAACCTGTACAAAGCGTAGTTGAACCTGTAAAAGTTATTTCGGGTAGCGATACTCCTCCACTTACTGTAATCAACTTTGTATCAGAATTTCCTCCATAAGTATAGGTAATTGTAACAGTTCCTTCTTTTAGCCCTGTTACCAAACCTGTTGCACTTACGGTAGCTAAGTTTACATCACTGCTACTCCATGTGCCTCCAGGATTTGCGTCTGATAATTGCAGTGTGCCATTAAGGCAAACTACAGAAGCTCCTGAAATCCCAGACGCTTTTCTTTCAAATTTGGGTTTAGATAATCTTGGTGTTTTAGGTGTTGTTTTAGCTCCTTTTTCTCCTTTACTAAAATTGTTTGTAGATGCATTTATTAGCCCAGCCATCAACAAACAGCAAAACATTAAAAACAAAATTTTTCTCATACATATTTTTTGAGATGATTAAATGTGTCGATTTTTTCGACCCTGCAAAGTTCCTACTGATATTTCGATAAAACATCAATTTTGGGGCTTTCAAGTTTGGCACGATTTTATTTTTTCGGGATAATATTGCTCATTTTAGACGTAAAACACTAGTGTTTACGTAAAACTACGCAAAAAGATTACGTAGTTTCCAACAAAGATTGCGTAAAACTACGTAGATTTTGTTACGTAGTTTTTTGTTAAAATCAATCTATTTTGGGCGTTTTCTACGCAATCTTTTTTACGTAGTTACGGGTGGTTGGTCAGTGTTTGGCTTTTTATAAGTGGTTAATGCAATAGTTAAAGTAAAATGAGCATAAAAAAAGCAGGTTTTGCCTCGTGCAAAACCTGCTTTTTTACGTTTTCTTTTTTATTTCAATTGGCTATTGGGCTATGCCAAATCTACTTCATAAGCTCCTTCAGCTAAGTCGCTTGGGTTGGTTACATTAAAGAAATGATTGGTTGCCAAATCGCCAAATTTGCTTGCTTCGAATGTTTCTACAGTTTGTGGCTGTACCGTTATAAAAATAGAGGCAGTTGATTGCTCATCAGTACTTGCCCAAAAAAAGGTGAGCTCTGTTTTACCATTATTTAATATCCGAATCCTATCAGTTGGTAATAAGGTTCTTTGAAAAATGTTTACAGTGGTTAATGCTTTTATATGATTGTTTACAAACTGTGTTTGCAAATTGTGTTGCATACTTTCAATGTCGAAATAATTACCAATTTGCAATGGTGTGGCAGCATATTTACGAATCAACCCACCATAAGCCATAAACAATCCTACACTTAGTGCCACTCGCTGTGTTTCTACTGCATCACTTCCTATACCTACACTGCTATCTAGCCCTTGGCGACTATTAAAAGCATTAATGAGTAAAGTGTAAAAAGCATCTACATCGGTTTTGGTACTTGCCAAACCTGCAATATTTGCCAAACCATCACTAAGGGTTTTTACTGCATTTATTTCAGCTAGTTGCCCACCTGTATAAAATGGACGCAACCCACGAGGAAACAAAGCTTTAAAACCGCTGTTTTTCTTTGACTTGTAAAAAGCCAATACCTGCGATTGCCAGAGATTCGACTTGTCGGTAAGCTGTGCCAACAACTGTTCTAAAGAAGCGGTGCCACCAATGCTAGTGTTTACTTGGTTTTTCCAAGCATTGTAGGCTGCAAGAAATGCAGTGTAAACTGGGTGAAACTCATTGTACAGTTCCAAAATCTTGGGGTCTGCCTTTGCTGCATTCAAGGCATTGTCAGTAAATGTGCCGAGAATAAATGCTAGTTTGTAGCTTGTGCGTGTAACTGATAAAAACGAATTGATCAATAAATGAAATACTCTAAGAGCCATAACAAGTAATTTTAAACTTTAATAAATAATTTTTTCGGGTGTAAAATTGAAATAAAAATTAATTTGATAGAACAGGTTGTGTGTTAATTTTATTGTTAAAATTATTTTTGGCAAAAGTCAAATAACAGCGTTTCGTATAGCCGAAGTTTAGTCAACCCGAAATGCTAGAACGTTTCGTATTGCCGAAGTTTAGTTAGCCAAGAACGCTGGAACGATTCATATTGCCGAAGTTTAATCAATCCGAAACGCTGGAACGTTTTGCATTGCCGAAGTTTAGTCAGTCCGAAACGCTAGAACGTTTCGAATTGCCGAAGGTTAGTCAGCCCAAAACGCTGGAGCGTTTCGTATAGCTGAAGTTTAGTTATCCCAAAACGCTGAAACGTTTTGTATTGCCGAAGTTTTTTCTGTCTGAATCAGGATTTACAGGATTAGAGGATTAACAAGATTGGGTTGTCTGAACCGTTGATTAAGATGATTAATTTGATTGGTTGGGTGTTTGATTTTTGAATTATGAATTATTGAGAATGCTATTAATCACACAAATCATTAAATCAGTTTCATCAATAATTCAGAAATTGCTTTTTACTGTACATAAAAAAAGGCCGCCTCAATTGAGACAGCCTTTTTCTTTTTATTTTTAATTGTAATAAATTAACTATGCACTACAGCTTTCGCATTCGTCTCTATTATCTATAGAGCACGCAATTTGAGCAGTTTGCTCGTCTTTGGCTTGTTGCAACACAGCACTATCAACAGTAAACTTAATAGCATCTGCTGCTGCTTTTGTACGTAAATAATACATACCTGTTTTCAACCCTTTCTTCCAAGTGTAAAAGTGCATAGAGGAAAGTTTGGCAAAATTGGGTTGCTCTACAAACAAATTCAAAGATTGAGATTGACAAATAAATGCCCCTCTATCAGCCGCCATATCTATAATGGTACGTTGCTTAATTTCCCAAACAGTTTTGTAGATTTCTTTTAGTTTTTCTGGTATCTCTTCTATGTTTTGTACCGAGCCATTGGCTGCAATAATGCGTTGCTTCATATTGTCGTCCCACAAACCAAGGTTTACCAAATCTTTTAATAAGTGTTTGTTTACAATCACAAACTCACCACTTAAAACCCTTCTATTGTAAATGTTAGAAGTATATGGCTCAAAGCATTCGTTGTTACCTAATATTTGAGAAGTACTTGCTGTAGGCATAGGCGCAAGTAATAAAGAGTTGCGAACGCCATTCTCCATTATTTCTTTTCTCAATGAATCCCAATCATATCTTTCACTAGGCTGTACATTCCACATATCAAATTGGAAAACGCCTTTACTAAGTGGAGACCCATCAAAAGTTTGGTAAGCCCCAACTTCTTTTGCAATTTCATTAGATGCTTCTAATGCACCGTAATAAATGGTTTCGAAAATGTTTTTATTCAACATTTTAGCAATGTCACTTTCAAAAGGCAATCCTAAAAGCATGAAAGTATCTGCCAAACCTTGCACTCCTAATCCAATTGGACGGTGGCGCATATTGCTAGTTAAAGTTTCAGGAATAGGATAATAATTGTTGTCAATTACCTTATTCAAATTGCGGGTAACAATCTTGGTAACTTGTAATAATTTATCGAAATTGAATGTATTCCCTTCTACGAAACGCGGTAAAGACAATGAAGCAAGATTACAAACCGCTGTTTCATTTTCGTCGCTATACTCAATGATTTCAGTACATAAGTTACTGCAACGAATAGTACCTAAATTCTGCTGGTTGCTTTTTTCGTTGGCAGCATCTTTATACAACATATAAGGAGTGCCGGTTTCTATTTGCGATTCTAGAATAGCATTCCACAATTCTCTTGCAGGAACTGTTTTTCTTGCTTTACCTTCTAATTCGTATTGTTCATACAAGGTTTCAAATGCTTTACCATGAGTAGTGTGTAGGTTTTGTGCTTCATTCGGACAAAATAAACTCCAATTGCCATCGGTTTCTACGCGCTTCATGAATAAATCTGGAATCCACAATGCTAAAAACAAATCTCTAGCGCGCATTTCTTCTTTACCGTGGTTTTTTCTTAAATCTAAAAACTCAAATATATCTGCATGCCAAGGCTCCAAATAAATAGAAAACGCCCCTTTTCTTTTTCCGCCACCTTGGTCTACATAGCGAGCAGTATCATTGAATACGCGCAACATAGGAATGATACCATTTGAAGTACCATTTGTTCCTTTGATATAGCTTCCTGTTGCACGAACATTGTGCACATTTAGCCCAATACCACCGGCAGATTGTGAAATCATTGCACAATCTTTCAATGTATCATAAATACCAGAAATACTGTCGTCTTTCATGCTTAGCAAAAAGCAACTACTCATTTGCGGCTTCGGTGTACCTGCATTAAATAAGGTAGGAGTGGCATGGATAAACCATTTTTCACTCATTAAATTGTAAGTTTCAATGGCTGCAGCAATATCCGCTTTGTGAATACCTAAAGCAACACGCATGAACAAATGCTGTGGACGCTCTACTATTTTTCCATGAACCTTTAATAAATAAGATTTTTCGAGGGTTTTGAAACCAAAATAATCGAAATGATAGTCTCTTTCATAAATGATAGAAGCATTCAATTCATCTTCATTATTCTTGATTATTTCCCAAATATCATCTGCAATTAAAGGAGCTGCTTCATTGGTTTTCTTATCTACATAGTTATACAACAAACCTGCAGTTTCAGAGAACGATTTGGCAGTATTCTTATGCAAGTTACTCACAGCTATTCTAGCAGCCAACACCGCAAAATCAGGGTGCTTAGTGGTAAAAGAAGCTGCAGTTTCTGCTGCAAGATTGTCTAATTCAGTAGTGGTTACATTATTATAAATCCCAATGATTACCTTTTTAGCAATCTCAATAATGTCATCGCCCTTCAACTGCAAGCCATAGCTTAGTTTCATGATTCTAGACGTTATCTTGTCAAAATGTACCGCTTCTTGTTTACCGCTTCTTTTAATTACAAACATATTTTCTCCTTTCTTTTATATTAAGTTATTATTTTAAATCTTTAGTTATTTGGTCTTAGAAATCTTCATCCATGGAAAAAGCCTTGGTATTTGATTCGTTCATCACACCTGCTTTTTGATATTCCCCTACCCTCTTTTCAAAGAAGTTGGTTTTACCTTGAAGAGAAATTAATTCCATAAAGTCGAATGGATTTTTGGCTTTATATACTTTCTCGCAACCCAAAGCCCCCAACAATCTGTCTGCTACAAATTCAATGTATTCGCACATCATATCGGCATTCATGCCTATCAATCTAACTGGTAAAGCATTGCTTACAAAGTCTTTTTCAATTTCTACAGCATCTAAAATTATTTGAGTTACCGTTTCCTTAGGCAAAGGATTAATTAAATGCTGGGTATATAATAAGCAAGCAAAATCGCAATGCAATCCTTCATCTCTACTAATAAGTTCATTAGCAAAACTTAACCCAGGCATTAAACCACGTTTCTTCAACCAATAAATAGAACAGAAACTACCACTAAAGAAAATTCCTTCAACTGCAGCAAATGCCACCAAACGTTCAGCAAAGCTTCCTTTATCTATCCAACGAAGTGCCCATTCCGCCTTCTTTTGTACACAAGGAATGGTTTCTATTGCTCTTAAAAGACGGTCTTTCTCTACTACATCTTTTATATAAGTATCAATTAATAAAGAGTAAGCTTCACTGTGGATATTTTCTATCATCACTTGAAAGCCATACATACACCTTGCTTCGGGATATTGTACTTCTTGTAAAAAGTTTACCGCAAGATTTTCATTCACAATACCATCGCTTGCAGCAAAAAAAGCTAGTACATGTTTTATAAAAAAACGCTCATCCTCTGTTAGTTTCTGATGCCAGTCTTGCAAATCTGGCGTAAGATCTATTTCCTCTGCAGTCCAAAAGCTAGCTTCTGCTTGCTTATACATCTTCCAAATATTCTGATGCTTAATGGGAAACAATACAAACCTGTCTTTATTATCTTCTAAAATGGGTTCTACTTGCATGTAAATTACTCTATTATTTTTCTCTAAAATTTAAGCAGCTTTTTTCTTCAAAAGAGTACAATACTACAAATCAATTGTTCTCTTTTTTACATGAAGTTTTTCACATAGTGTTTACAAATTATTAAACACCAAGACAAGCAAGGGTTTTAGCGATTATCCACATGTTGATAACATAAAGTTTGTAAAAAAAATTTATTCGGAAACAAAAAACACCATTTGATAATGGTGTTAATAAGATAGGTTTTAGAGGAAATTGAGTGTAAAAATTTTATTAATCAAGTTGGAACAATAATTCAACAAATTCAAAATTACCAAATAAATAACTTCTTTATATGTGATAAGAAATATTACAAATTATGCTTATACGCAAAATCAATTATTCCATTTTTGGTTCTGATATTTAATTTTTTGCCAATATTTTTTCGATGTGTTTGTATAGTAAATTCACTTAAATAAAGTTCATCAGCTATATCTCTTGATGTTTTTCCCTCCCTAACTAAAGAAATAATTTCTATTTCACGCTTTGTTAATAAGTGCAGTTTTTCACTATCAACTACTATTTTTTTAGGAGCAACAGGCAATGCATTATTTAAGTAAATTTTTTTGCCATTTATTATTTCAATAATGGTATCCACCATTTTCTTGGCATCGATAGATTTGTGTATATAGCCATTTCCACCTGCATTTTTACTATTCGCAATTATTTGAGGATCATCGAACATCGAAATGAAAATTACCTTACATAGAGGGTAGATGATTTTTATTTTTTTACAAACATCAAATCCCGATTCATTATTCAATTGAATATCCAATATCACTAAATGTATGGTTTCAGTCTTCATATACCGCAACAATTCTTGGCTATTGGTAAAGATGGCTTTTACAGTTATGCCAATTACTTGAGAAAGTATATTCTGCAAGCCTTCTGAATATACAGGATGGTCGTCTAGAATTAAAATTGTTTGTTTCATTTTCGTTTTATTAAAGGTTCATATTTAAAATAGTAGTGGTGCCTTTTTTATCGCTTGATACATGTAAGGATGCTCTAATTTGGCTTGCCCTCTTTTCCATATTTGCAAGTCCATTTCCTTTTTCTACCGTTTCTATATCAAAGCCTATCCCATCATCTTCAGCAATTATAAGTAGTTGATTGGGTTCAAATACTAGCTGTACAGAGGAAGTTTTGGCATTAGAGTGTTTGAGTACATTCGTTAATAATTCAAAAGCAATTCTTGCGATATTATATTTTATCTCTTCTTCTAAAGCAGGTTCTTGCCCAACTACAACCAAACTAAACTGTGTTTTTCCAGATGCATTTAAAACCTCCAAATGTGTATTCAAAGTATTAAACAAAGTATCATCTTTATTTTCCTTAATTGTAAACTTTTTAATGAAAACACGAATATCGTCACAAGCCTTTCTTATTAATTTTAATAAGTGGATATCTTCAGGGTATTGGTCGGTAAACAATAAATTAATAGCACTTAGTGTTGCGCCCATATCATCATGTAAATCTCTAGCAATTTTTTTTCGCTCTTCATGTTGAGCAGCTATTATTTCTAGGTGCATTTCTTTTTGAAGCTGTATTTTTTGATTTAGCAATTGAATATTTTCATTAAGAATATGCTTGTATTTCAAAATAATTACCAATGTTATTGCGGCCAATTGCAAAGTAATTACCTCGTAATAATAATTGGGGTAAGTAATCGGGTAAATTGAAACCAATCCCGTGTAATTAATATAAAAACCTGAAATACTAAAATAGACCAATAATGAACCATAAAATGTGTACAAAACTTTTTGCAGCCATCCACTCCCACTTAAAATTAATGTGACTATTCCATTAATTGCCATTATAGAAATTAAGGCGATGCCTGCAAACCAAAACCATGGTAAAAAGGATTGAAGAGATTTAAATAGGGATAAAAAATAAATAAAATAATTAATGATAAAATGCCAAGCACTAAACAGGATACATTGAAGATAGCCAATTTTTTAAGGATTGCATTGTGCAATTGATGTCTTTTTGGAAACAGGGTAAGCAATACTTGATAATGTAATGCCATTCCAATAATTGCTAGCGACATGCCATGTAATCTATTTAAGAAATGAAATAGCCATCCTGCATTTATCATTCCTATGAGGTACTCTTCTTTTAAGGATATTAAGATGATTACACAGATATAGCAGGAATAGTATATAAACTTTTTGATTTTTAATAAAATAGAAAAGCCAAATGTAAAAATGAGAAACATTAAAAATATACCAATAAAAACACCCGTATCCCAATGAAAATTCTTTTCCCACAATAGGTTTCCTTCGGGAGTAGTGAGGTCAGTAGCAAAGGACTGAACCGTTTTTAAATCATGTACTTTTACTAGCAATTCAACAGTCTCCCCAGGTTCGGTGGGTAATTCAATTACAGGAAAGCGAACAGGTACTTTTCTTTTATAGTCAGGGGTTAGATATGAAAGCGTATCAATGCAAAGCCAAGACTTATTATTTCTTTTTTGATAAACGATAATAGAATCGGATGAAGAATAAATGGCCCACCAATATTTCATGAAATGAGGATTGGAGTTTTGCAAAACCAAATGAAACCAAAGCGGATAAGGATTTAGCCCTATGTTGAATGTTTTTCCAAGCGGCCAATGTTTAAATTTCCCTTGTTGGAATAGTTGGTTAATAGAGGATACATCCCTATTGGATGAGCTATCTATATAATAGGTAGAATATTGGAATAAATCTTCGTATTCTTTTGTATCAATTTTTAAAGTATCCTGATATTTATAGTGATGTGCAAAAATAGAATTAGGCACTGATACAAACAGGCTCGCTATTAAATATGGCAATATCGTTATTAGCTGCTTTATGAGCCGCAAAATAAAACTAATTTAAATAAGCGATTAATTAACCCATAAAAATACCTAGAACTAGGTATTGGATAGCATTGAAGAGCCCAATAGTTTTGCACCAGAAAAACAGCAATTAATAAACAAATCAATAAATTATTACAAATTAATCAAATTGTGCAATTTTTTATGTCTTAAAAGTTCTTTTTTTTATTTTTTTTGCATGTCACAAAGTCGATTTTGCAGGGTTAAATAATGTGTTCTGCAGCACTACAGAAGGTTTACGCACCGCTGCGGAAAGTCTCCGCACCACTGCAGAAAGTTTCTGCACCACTGAAAAATGTTTCTGCAGCACTACAGAAAGTTCCTGCACCGCTGCAGAAGGTTGCTTCACCACTGAAAAGTGTTTCTGCAGCACTGAAAAATGTTTCTGCACCACTGCAGAAGGTTGTTGCAGCACCGCAGAATGGCAAAAAAGGTTCATTTTAGGAGAAAATTGAATGAATGGATAGTGGAAATGGTTCTTAGTTTTTAATAAGCAGTCTTTACAAATTAGCTGATAAGGTATAAAAAAAGTTTTCATCTAAATAAAATATAAATTATGAGTACAAGAAAAAGCCCGTTCCCATCAAAAGAGGGAGAATTAAACAATTATTTCATTATTGCAGTGGCATATTTAATTGCCAACGAAAAACGATTAGGCCTTAGTGCTACGAACAAACAAAAGATTATAGATGGATTGGCCAATTGGCAAAGCACTTACAAATTATGCCAAGACCCTAGTACAAAAACCACTGTAGCCACTAAAAACAAAGACGAAGCAAAAAAATCACTCATTGCTTCCCTTCGCTCAGTTTATAACGATATTCCACAAAGTGCGCTCACCAATCAAGACCGTGAGACTTTAGGAGTAAAACCAAAGGGCGGAAAAGGCAGCCCATCACCAAAGCCTACCTCTAAACCAATTGCAGATGTAGATCATTCTAAAAGATTGGAACATACCATCAATTTTTATGACAGTGAATTAAGCGGAAATGCCAAGCCCGAAGGTGTGCATGGCTGCCAAATATGGTATTGCATTGGCGAAAAACCCAATACCATTGATGACTTGAAATATTTAGCTACAGATACTAAATCGCCTTATGTGCATCATTTTGATATTGAAGATGCCGGCAAAACCGTTTGGTATTGGCTTCGTTGGGAAAACACCCGAAACGAAACCGGCCCTTGGAGCGATGCAATTAGTGCTACAATACCGGGGTAATAGATGTAAGGCTTACACTACTTCGAACCCAAAAATCCTGATATATTGTATCAGATAATCACAATAATCATTTAATCAATTAAATCCGTAGCTAAGACAATTACAAATTTTTTTCATTTTTTAATATTAATTTTTATGGTTAAACATTTATTTAATCGCTGCCGAGAAATGGTGGGGATAATGAGTATGGTGATGCTATTTGTCACCTTAAATTTTAGTAATGCAAAGGCGCAATGGAGTGAAGTAGGGGGAACGAATACTTCTACTTTTAGCAATTTTATTTATAGCTTATGCACAGATGCAATGGGAAATCTTTATGCTGCTGGAGGCATCACAAACAACAATGGTAAGAATTATATAGCTAAATGGAGCGGAAATTCATGGAGTGAAATAGGCGGCTCAAATACCTCTACTTTTAACGGCGATATATACTGCTTAGCCACGGATGCAAACGGAAATCTATACGCTGCTGGAATGTTTACAAATAGCAAAGGCAAATATTATATAGCTAAATGGAATGGGACAACATGGAGTGAGATAGGCGGCGCCAACACTTCCACCTTTAATGCATATATTAAAAGTATAACTATAGATGCAAGCGGTAATCTATACGCTTCTGGAGGATTCTTCAATTACAATAATGGAAACTATAATTATTATGTAGCGAAATGGAACGGAAACACTTGGAGTGAGGTAGGGGGCACCAATAGTTCCACTTTTAATGGTGGTATCTACAACTTGACAACGGATGCATACGGAAACCTATATTCTGCAGGAGCGTTTACAAATAGCAAAGGCAAATATTATGTAGCTAAATGGAATGGGACAACTTGGAGTGAGGTAGGCGGTACTAATAATTCTACTTTTTGTTGTTCTATAAATATTATGTCAACAGATGCCAATGGAAATTTATACATTGGGGGAACTTTTACCAATAATAAAGGCAAATATTATGTTGCCAAATGGAACGGCACAATATGGAGTGAAGTAGGTGGAGCAAATAATTCTACTTTTAATTACCAAATACTAAGTTTGGCAACAGATGCAATCGGGAACTTGTATGCAGCTGGGAATTTCAAAAATAGCAATGATTACAAATATGTAGCAAAATGGAACGGTATAACCTGGAGCGAAGTTGGAGGTGCAAATTCTTCTACTTTTAGGGGTAGTATATTTAGTTTGACCACTGATGCAAACGCAAATCTATACGCTGGAGGAATGTTTCCTAATGACAATGACAAGCAATATGTTGCGAAATTTATTAATACATTACCCACGGTTTCTTCCTTCACACCAATAAGCGCTCGTACTAGTGATATAGTATCTATAAGAGGTATAAATTTTAACGGCGCAACTTCTGTAAGTTTTGGTGGTGTTTCTGCACAATCATTTACAGTTTTAAATAGTACCACAATAAGAGCTGTTGTTGGTTCTGGTTCAAGTGGCAATGTAAGCATTACAACAAACAATGGAACGAGCAGTCTGGCTGGGTTTACTTACATAACCCCAACAACTTGGACAGGTGCAACAAATTCCAATTGGGGTGAAGCTTCCAACTGGTCAACAAGTGTAGTTCCTACTAGTACAGATGATGTATTTATACCTAGCGGAAAAGTAGTGAATTTAGGAATTGGTTCTGCAGCAATTAAAAGTCTTAAAATTGATGCAAATGCAAGATTAATTTTTCAAGTTGGTGATTTAACTATTTCTGATAAGCTTAGCGGTGATGGAACTATTGAAGATGGCAGTTTTCTATCATACTCCATACTAAATATACCTAGCAATAGTACAATTGGTACATTGGGGGTTAATTCAAACAATTTTACTATTAGTAGTGGCAACCTCACCATTTCAAAATCATTATATGTTTATGGTGGCACCCTCAACACCAATAACAAACTTACTTTAGGTTCTGATGCTTCTGGTTCAGCTGCGGTTACATATCCAATAGTTGGAACTATAAATGGCACAGTTACCGTTCAGAATTACATACCTCAAAACCAAGGTTCTGCTTTTAGAGATTTGGGGGTTCCCGTTTTTGGGGCAACAGTTGCAGATTTAAGTACACAAACATATAACTATACTAATGGTGCTTGGTCTTCACAACTTCCAACTGGTAATGCAATTTACCCTGGTACGGGTTATCGTGTACAAATAAATACTGCTAATAATCCTGTAACGCTTAGTTATTCAGGAAATTTGGCAACCAACAATGTTATTCCATTTATTACTCAAGGTGCAAATGCATTCAGCTTAATAGCCAACCCTTACCAAGCTGTTTTAAGTTTTGATAATATCACCAAATCTAATATTCAAAATGGTTTCTGGTATTTAGATCCCACTAACCTTGTAAATGGCTATCAAGGTTATGTATTTTGGGGTAGCTTAACAGGTGCTTCGAATACGTATAGTGGTGCATTAGCAATTAACAAATATATCCAACCTGGTCAAGCGTTCTTTGTGCAAAACACAAGTGGTGGTGGAGCATCTTCACTTACTTTCACACCAAGTGCAACTGTTTCAGGCAATCAATACCAAGTATTTGGTACAAACACTTACAACCGTATTTCCACTGGGCTTTTTGCTAATGGCAAAAATTTAGATGGTGCTGTAGTAGTGTTTAATAATTTGTTCTCAAACGGAAATGATAGTTATGATGCAGCCAAGTTTAGTAACCAAGGTGAAAACCTCACTTTCTTATTAAATGGCAAAAATTATTGTACAAATGCTTGGAGCAAACCTGCAAGCAATGATGTGTTACCGCTACATTTATATAATCTAAAAGCTAATACAACTTATACCTTGAAATTAGATGCAAGTGATTTCAATGGAAACGGGCTGAGTGCTTATGTTAAAGACAATGTTTTAAACACAAAAACATTGTTAACTGGTACAAACAATGAAATCAATTTCACAACTAGTTCAAGCAATGCTACTAGTTTTTCAAATCGCTTCAGCATTGTATTTGGAGGAACACCATTACCAGTGAATGAAATATTAGTGTCTGCTAAAAAACTAGCAAATGGTAAAGTTTCTATAGATTGGAATACTTTAGGTGAAAACAATGTAAATACTTACACAGTAGAAAGTTCTGAAAACGGTTCTAGTTTTAATGGGCTTGCTACTTTGAAACCTAATACTTCTAGCAGATACAATTATGTTGATGCAGCTGAAACGAAAGCTATTACTAGATACTACCGTATCAAAGCAATTAGCATTAATGGAGAAATTGTGTATAGTAAAGTGGCATCTATTAAGCTTAACGAGCAAGTATTTTCTGTTTATCCAAACCCAGTATTGTCTGGAGAAAGCATTAAATTGACTTTACCAAACACAGGGAAATACAGTATTCAATTGTTTAATCAATTAGGTCAAAAAGTATATGCTACTACCATTGAAGGCAATGGCACAAGTGCGCAAAACATACTTAATGGTAAAAACTTACCAACAGGTAATTATGAATTGATTGCTACAGATGCTAGTGGAAATATCAATCGCATTAAATTAATGGTAAAATAAGTCTTTTATCCAAAACTCATTCTTCAAACAGAATGAGTTTTGGATTATAGTTCAAAGAAATAAGAAAAGTTAATCTTAAAAATACTTTAATGAAAAAGAGTAAATCTATAATAATTGCAGTTTTAATGCTAACGATAGTAAAAGTAGCAAATGCACAAGTTTTTCCTGGAGGTCCAGGCACTAGCGGTAGTGGTATTCAAGCAAATGGTCAAGCTGCTTCAAATGGCCCAACAGTTCCTTTCGATGGCGGCATGAGTCTGATGCTTCTAGCAAGTGGTGTTGGCTATGCAAGTAAAAAAATGAAAAGAAAGAAATAACCCTTAAAAATTCAACAAACAATAGGGGGATAGCAAAGCAATTTGTTATCTCTCTTTTTTTATTTCCAAATTAATACTACCATACCAATTAGTATACAGCTACCCCCAATTGCTATTCTAAGGGTAAATGGTTCTTTTAAAAAAAGAAAGGATAGTAGTAAGGTTACAACGATACTGGCTTTATCAATGCTTGCCACATAGGAAACTTGTCCTTCTTGCATAGCCCTATAATAGAATATCCATGAAAGGGAAGTAGTAATGCCAGAAATGGCTAAAAAGATAAGATTGGTTTTGGGAGCTGTTTTTATTTGCTGAAATGCATTGGTGAACAAGAGCGCATTTGCAGATATAAGTATAAATACAATAGTCGTTCTTATACTCAATGCCACATCACTCGTAAGGTTTTTCATTCCAAACTTGGCTATTACAGAAGTTACACCGGCAAATAACATGGAAATAATTGCATAAAGTTTCCATTTTTCCATGTTATTTTTAATTTAGTAACCCTGTTGTAAAGCTTTTATAAAGTCCGAAACCAAATAGCTAATTAGTTTGCCATTCATGTTTAATCTAGATGGGTCATAAATATTAAACCCACCTTCGCAAATGTGCAAATAAGCCGGCTGACTATCTAATGCCGCCACATGTACATATTGCCTTGCTTGACTTATAGAAATACCGGAAGAAACAGCCTCTGGTGTACAAAGATTTTCAATGCAAGTAAGGTCTAGTTCAATGCCACAAAGTGTATCAATAGTAAATTCTGTAGCATGGTCAATGGCTTCTTGAAAGGTTCTTTTTTCATGCAAGAAAATATCCTCGTAAGTAATACAGTCTATAAATGGATTGTTTACAATATCTAACCATACATTCTGTTGAATATTGTTTTCATGTAACCCTACAACGCAATATTTTTCTAAATACCCATCTTCTTCTGCATATCTATAAGCATTCCCATTGTGCCTGCCTTCCATTGGGCCATAATCTACAGAAGCATCCACATTGATGGCATTTATTTGTGCAAATGGAATTACCCCACTTTTAAACCATCCTTTAGCAGCCCCTTTAATACATGGATAAGCATTGTTTTGTCCACCACCTATAATGATAGGCATCTTTTTATTTTGTGTAATCAATTGTATAATTTGTTCTACTTCATCATCAACTATGTTCACAGCGTGACGATAAGCATCTACTTTTTCATCAAAACTTTGAGCAGATTGTTCAATAACCCTTGCCAAATCGTTAAAATCGAAGCAGCCAAGTAACATTACTTCATCTCCTTCAAAAAAATCATTGCTTTGAATATTTAAAAAAGAATGCAAAAAGGGCAACCAAATTGCCTCGGAAGTGGCTTCACCTAAATTAGCCTTTACACCAACAGACTCAATTACGCCTATTATTATGTATCTCGCATTACTTTGTTGGAGAGATTCTTCTATATTCTTTGGATCTTTGAGTATTTGTACTCGCTCTCCGATTTTGGTTTCAAAACGTCTAACTTTTGTTAGTTCTAATACATTCTTCTTAGTAAAAAAATTCAAATGTTTCATACCCATTTCTATTTATAAAAAGTGAAGATAAGTGCAATAAGAATATGTACCAATCAGTGATGAATAAAAAAATATTTAAAGTGTAGATATAATGCTAGAGCTTTTAAAGATTATGGCATTTAGAATGGAAAGACATTAGAAAAAAAATAGTTATAAAAGATTTTACTATCAATCATATTAATTTATACTACTAAAACACCCTCTTATCAAAAAATCACCAACTACCTCATTTTCAAAAGTAATATTCCTCTTTAATAAGACTTAATCCTTTAGAACCAATTTACTTAATCCCGAAATTTTTAAATTACGAATAGTTTTTGCAACAGTTGCCGCATTTAGCCTAGCTCCAGATTCTGTGGTATGGGTATTATCAGTAGCAATGTGGTATTTTTCACTTACTACCTTCTCTCCTCCCCCTTCTCCCTCGTAAATATCGCTAATTAAATTGTTTAAATCAATTGTTGCACAATTTTCCTTTTTAGCAGCTTGTATTGCCCAATCTGCAAAGCCATTTTCACCACGAACAATCGCTCCATCTTTCCAAATATTCTTTGGTAGTGAAGAACAAACAATTACAGTAACTCCCTTTGACTTTGCAAAATGAATATACTGTTGTAAATACCATCCAAAGCTGTGTACTGTCTCTGGCTTTTTGGTTACTTTATTATAAATAACTACACTATCTCCACCAATACCCTTTAATGTACCTCTTGACCTTGTACTATCGTCAACAGGACTTTGATCATTGAACCCAAATTGAATCAATAAATAATCTCCTTTTACCAACTTAGTACTTACGGTATCCCACATACCGCGATTGTTTAAGTTTTTATTCCAAATACCACCAGTATAAAAGCTTCTTGTACTCGTGCCGCCTTGTGCATAATTACGTATAGAAATTTTGGATGTATCAAAAAAAGTTGGCAGGAATTTACCCCAACCCCAAAGCCCTTTGCCACCATTACCATCCTCTACAGTTGAATCACCAATCAAGTACAATGTTGGCTTCTTTTTGCTATTAATTATAAAAGAACTTAGTGCCAAAATTATCAGAACTCCTATTACATTTTTTTTCATCACAACAAGTTTTTCGAGTACAAACCTATGTTTTTTAATCTTGATTTTCATAATGGTCGAAATGAGCGCTTAATAAAATGGCACTTAGAGGAAGTTTTAAATTTGGCTAATTAAAGATTTAGCTCAGTTAGGTTTAAGGAATGTCCACTAGAAAATGATGTTTACTTATCAATTCAATAAGTTCAAAATAAAAATGAAATTATATAATAAGATTTAAATAAGCACCAATAACTAGCCATCTTAAACTAAGGGCTTTCGAGAAATCCGAATCCTAGTTTTTTGTTATAAGAAGTCTAACTGAATTCCCGAAAGCTTCCTTGAATTTGAATGCAGATTTTGAAATAATAACTCATTAGATTGTTAATTTACCTCATAAATTTGCTTGATGGCATTTTAAACCAACTAATTGCATCATTTAAACTGTCTATTAAATCATTTTCTAGCGTTCTTTATTTTTTTAAAAATTCTAACGATTACAATGTTTTATTCTTCAAATTACCGAGCTAGCATTCCACTAAAAAGCGTTGCCTTACTTGTCATTTCTTGTTGTTTATTATTCTCAAATAATAGCACTGCACAAAAAAATGTATCCTCTATTGAATCACCCGTAGAGGTAGTAAAACTTATCGGCGATAAACTTATCAGAGAAACGCCTTTTAAATATCAACTATTACTTTCTACACCAAACAAAGTATTTAATGGTATTCAAGTAGTTGACCTTGGAAGAACATTTGGCTTAGGAAAGCCTGCTGTGGCTTACGCAACAACAATACTTACCGTAGCACAAGAAATGGAGCTATTGATAGGAATAGAACACAACGATGGTTGCAAAATATGGCTGAATAATAAAGTAGTTTATGAAAAAACTGGCGATAGAAAAACCAACTTAGTTCTGGAAGAACGCACAATCAAAATGAATAATGAGTGTAAACTGTTATTAAAAAAAGGTAAAAATACTTTATTAATAAAATCTGAAACAAGCGGCGAAGAATGGAAAGTGTATATCCAACCGCCTTCTACTAATGGAGCAATACTTTCTAAAAGTATTGTCTATCCAAATATTGGATTAAGTAATATGCAATACATTGATAAATCTTTATCAAATATTGCCAATTGGTTGGTAGTAGGTCCTTTTGACAATACAGGCAGAAGAGGTTTGAGTACTGTGTTTGAACCTGAAAACTCAATTAGTTTTGGAAACATGTATAAGGGTAGAGATGAACTAATTACTTGGACAATACCAAAAGTAGAAATATTAGGTGGGATGATTAATCCAAAGAAATGGGGAACTAGCTACAATTGGAATTACCATAATGGCGGTACTGCATGGGCAATGGAAAAATTAGCAATATTAACTGGCGAAACAAAGTATAGTACATATGCTAGCAACTTTTGCGACTTTCATTTAGACGGAATTCCATTTGTAAATTATCAAGTGAAAACATTAAATTCAGATAGTTCTGCTAATAAAGAAATTTTAGGCGTACCACTTCTAGATTTTACTTTAGCTCCATCACTTCCTTTGGTTTACAGATTGCAAGTAGATGAAAATTTTCCGAAAAGAGCCGCTTACAAAGAATTTGTTGATCGCATGATTCAATATGCAACCCAAGGGCAATTGCGTATGAAAGGCACAAATATTTATACAAGATTGTCTCCTGAAAAATATACTACTTGGGTAGATGATATGTTTATGGGCATTCCTTTTTTAGTGCAAGCATCTATTTATACAAAAGATGCTGAGTTAAAGAAAAAACTGATGGATGATGCTGCCAGCCAAGTAATTAATTTTAATAAAGAAGTATGGGATAGTTCAGCCCATCTATATTGTCATGCAAAATATTCTTCTAAAAATGCAAAACTTCCTCATTGGTCAAGAGCTAATGGATGGGGCATTTGGGCTACTTCTGAAGTGTTGTTGAACTTACCAAAAACACATCCTAAATACAAAGCGGTTTTGCAACATTATCGTGAACATGTAGAAGCTTTGGCAAAATTGCAAAATGCAAATGGCTTTTGGTTTAATGTATTAGATAGAACAGATTCTAAAGAAGAAGTATCTGGAACAGCCATTTTTACTATGGCAATAGCTAGAGGGGTAAACAATGGTTGGATTGATTCAAAAACCTACAAACCAATTGTTGAAAAAGCTTGGGGTGCTATTAAAACTAGAATTGATACTGATGGTACTGTTCACGACATTTGTATGGGTACTATGTGCTCTGAAGATGTGAATTATTATATCAATCGTCCATATTTCGATAATGATACTCATGGACTTTTTGCAGTTTTATTTGCTGGATTGGAAGTTAATAAAATGGTAACAACTGATAAAAATGATGCAGTGAAAATTCCTTCAAAATAAATTTAGTTAGTTTTCAACTTAAAAAAGGAAGTCTCAAGTAAAATTTAGACTTCCTTTTTTTATTTCTAACAATTCCAATTGTAATATTATTAAGATTCAACCATTCCTCCTCTTGAATTTGGCGCATTACCCCTTCCGCCTGTAAGTAAAAGATAAAAATGAGGTAAATACTTTTTAAATATTCCATCACCCATAATTAAAAATGCTAACAATAAAATAGGAAGGCATACTTAAGCCAATAAATGAATACCCAACCTGCTAAACAATTGGTTAGCATGTAGCACATCATTTATGTAATTTACTAGCGGTGCATGAAAAGCATATGTAAAGAAAGAAGCATTCCATTAAATTGCGAAAACGTCAGTTGTGTTTTTATTATAGACGGAGGAGAAACAACCTTTGGAAATAATTATAATTATACACTAGCAATAATGCCACCATGCATATAAAGTAAAAGTGTATTTTAGTTTTTAGAAATTAATTCATATTGCAGATTGAAATCTCAATGAATTGAGCAAGTTTTAAAGTTTATTTTAAGAAGGTTATTAATGAAATTAGTGGGAAAAAAACAACAAAAGGATGTTGTTGCACAAATTTGTTTACAAATGGAACAATTTAATTAGACCACTACATGATTTACTTAGCTTTTATAAGTTTTACATACCAAAATGAATGTTTGTCCACTTCGTCTAATTACATTCGCACCGTATCACTTACTATTTTTTATATGAATATACTAATACTTGGAAGCGGCGGAAGAGAACACGCACTGGCTTGGAAAATTGCACAAAGCCATCATTGTAACCAAATGTTTGTAGCTCCTGGCAATCCTGGAATGAGTGCTTTTGCTACTTTATTACCCATAGGTGTTCACGATTTTGAGGGAATAAAACGCAGTTGTTTAGATAATAAAATAGATGTACTAGTTGTTGGTCCTGAAGAACCTTTGGTAAATGGAATTTATAATTTCATGGAATTAACTAAGACAAATGAAGGTTGGCGAGGCTTTGTGGTGGGGCCTTCAAAAGAAGCTGCCCAACTAGAGGGGAGTAAAGCTTTTTCTAAGTTATTTATGCAACGTCATTCCATTCCAACTGCAACATATAAAGAATTCACCAAAGAAAATTTTAATGAAGGCAACGAATACATAGCCCAACATAGCTTACCAATAGTACTTAAAGCAGATGGACTAGCAGCAGGAAAAGGGGTAATTATTGCCCAAACGCATGAGGAAGCTTTGCAATCGTTTAAAGAAATGATTATAGATGAGCAATTTGGCAATGCAAGTAGCAAAGTAGTTATAGAACAATTTCTAAAGGGAATTGAAGTGAGTGTTTTTGCACTAACCAATGGAGTTGATTATAAAATAATTGGTCATGCAAAAGATTACAAGCGCATTGGTGAAGGGGATACAGGATTAAATACTGGTGGCATGGGCTGCGTTTCTCCTATTCCATTTATGGATGATACTTTTATGCAAAAAGTCACCTCAAAGATTATAGAACCTACCATTCTAGGATTAGCCAAAGAGGAACTTGTTTACAATGGTTTTGTTTTCTTTGGATTGATGAATGTTGATGGAGAACCGATGTTAATTGAATACAATTGCCGATTAGGGGATCCTGAAACGGAAGTGATTTTACCTAGATTAGAAACAGATCTTTTAAGTCTATTTGCTGCAATGGACAATGGCACTTTAGATGATGCAAACATCAATTTCTCAAGCGATTATTTCGCTACGGTAGTAGCTGTGAGTGAAGGCTACCCAAATGCATATGAGAAAAATAAACCAATTAGTGGTTTAGATACTATGCAAAAATACTCACAATCTATCTTGTTCCATTCAGGAACTAAGCAAGATGGTGATGATATAGTAACAAATGGTGGCCGAGTATTTACCATCACAAGCAGTGGTACCTCTATACATGAAGCAGTTGGGAAAAGTAATACTGCCATGGAACAAATTTATTTTGAAAGAATGAATTACCGTAAAGACATTGGGTATGAGTTTATAAGAGATTAAAAAAGCATTATCCCGATGTAACCGCAAAATATCCAAGTCTTTCAAGAATGTTAATTAAAACAATTCTAAGTATTTCTTTTAATATTAAATTATTGGTTTAGCATATTAAATCATAAGATCAATAAATTAAATTATTGGTTAGACATATTAAATTATTGATTTAGCACTCTAAATTATTGGCTCAACACATTAATTAATTTATTCAACACACTAAATTATTGGTTCATCACATTAAATTATTGGTTCATCACATTAAATTTTTAGTTCAATATATCCCAATCCCTCTTTCTCCTATTTTTTTGTTTTCAAACTCTTTAAATACATTCTTTCCACCTTTTCTCTTGCCCAAGGCGTTTTGCGTAAAAAAGCCAAACTCGATTTTATACTAGGATCATGCTGAAAACAACGAATATTTACCCTGAATCCCATTTCATCCCATCCAAATACTGATACTAAATGATTTAAAATCATTTCTAAGGTTATTCCATGCAATGGATTCTTGTCTTGAATATTATTCATACTTCATAATAAAGTTTCAAAAATAGATTGAATAACTTCAATTAAATATAATTTCATCTATACAACCATATTATATCTAAATAGTGCAGTATCATTTACAATAAAAGCCACTAAAAAAATTTAATAAGAGCTAAAAGCTTTTTTCAAATAAAATAATACTGAAATTAGTGAAACTTACCGCCACTTCGTTAATGAAATGATTCAGACAGCCTATATCATAACTGAAGTTACATCAATTTCATTCCAATGCCCACAATAAAAGTCCTTGCTTCACCGGGCAGTAGTCCTGGCCCTGGATATCCCCCCGCCCTGCGTGTTGCATATTTTGTATTTGCACAATTATTTAAACTAAACTTCACATTGTAATGATGTAAAAATTTGTATTCAGCCGAAAAGTCATACACTTGATATCTATCTATCTTTCCTATAGTTGCAGCAGCATTCGGGGCATCGGTATTGGTAGCGTCTGTAAATACTTGGCTATTAATACGGGTTTGTATTGTGGCAGAAAATCCTTTCTTAGCATAGGTAAAACCAAGATTATGAATTTGACTAGGTGTGTTTTCTACTTTCTTTCCCTGTAAATTGTCTTCTTTAATACTAACATTTGGTGGCGCTCCTGAAACACTCGTTAATTTAAAGTCCTTATAAGTAGCATCAATAAATGCGAGGCTACCAAAAATATTTAAACTGCCTATTTGCTCTTTTAATTTAATGGCTTTGAAAATATTCAAGTCGAATGATGCTTCAACTCCTTTGTTGGAAGATTTACCCAAATTACTTCTAAATTGATAAGTGCTTTTATTGGCATCATCATCTATAAATTTCCTGATTGTACCAATTCTATTATTATATTGTATATAAAATAAGCCTACATCAAAACTTAAATAATTAGTTACAGTGCCTCGATATCCAAAGTCTGCATTAAAACCAGTAGCGTCTTTTAGGTTTTGATCAATTACGTCTGTAGTAGCGGCAGGGGTAAGGTCGGAGAATAAAACTGGACGAAAAGCTTGCGACAAATTAGCATAAAAATCTGTAGTTGCTAGTTTGTAGTTAATTCCCACACCTGCCAATACAATATTTCTTGCGACGCTATTTGGGGTAGCTTCAATATCAGTATTGCCAGTCATAGACAATCGCCCTTCCATTGCTGAATTGATGTGTTCGTATCTAAGACCTGGAGTAATGCTACATCTATCGGTAATTTGAAATAGATTTTCTACAAAAAAAGCTAGGTTTTTAGTGGTAAAATCCAGTTCGGTCGGGTATTTACCCGTTAAAATATTCGTAGAATAATCAAATCCAGCATCGCCCTTTCCGCGCTGTTTTCTTATCGTATTTGCTTGATAAATTCTTGTTCCAAAAGCTAGGTTTTGGTTGCGATGAAACAATTGATAATGGTACAATCCTCTCCATTCCAATCCAATATTTTTATAGAAATCTCTATCCACTTGCCTATTATTGTAATCGTTCAATGTTTTATTGATGGTATCATTTATTAATGATGAAGCCGTAAATCCTATACTATTTCTTTCTGCAAGCAACCCAAACAATTTCACATTAAACGATACACTTTCTGAAAGTTTACTATCAAATGAAATAGCCGCTAAATTCCAAGGAGTACTAAACCAATTCCTTTTTCTAAACGATTGTTGGTGATTGCTAGCAAAGTGATTGTCTGTTAAGCCCCCCGACTGCTGCACTTGGTAATCCATATGGGTATATTCCACTGAGATACTATTCTTTGCATTTATCTTATATTGTATAAAAGCATGAGAATTGCTCACTTGGTATTGTCCGTTTTCTCTCCAACCATTTCCTTTTCTTATATGGTGATAGGCATAACTATTACACTTATTTGTATTGCTTCCTATAGCATTAAAGCTGCTTAACATCCCATAACTGCCAATACTATTTTGGGTTTGATATGCAAAAGGTTTGTTTTGGGTTTCTCTTTTTAGTACATAATTTAATAAACCACCAAATTGAGAACCATATTGCAACGAAGCTCCCCCTCTCACAATTTGTATCTTCTCAACAGCTTCCATTGGTGGATTGTAATAAGCTTCAGGATAGCCAAAAACATCACTTGAGATGTCATATCCATTCTGCCTAGTATTAAATTCCCAACTTCTATTTGGGCTTAACCCTCTGACTCCAACTGAAATTTGCACTCCGGAGCCATCATTTTCCCAAATAGAAACACCCGCAACCCTTGAAAATATTTGTCTACTATTATTAGCCACTAGGTTAGCATCTATGCTGGCTATATTAATTACTTCGTTTTTCTTGCCCGCATATATAGAAACACCTTCTACCTCCCTTAGTCTTTCCAAAGCAACTCTTTTGCTCTCTACTGAAACTGGCGCAAGATTCATTACGGGTGTTGTGTCTTTTTTTTGGGCATTTAATACATTAAATAGGATAAAGGAAAATAGCAACAACAAAGAATACTTCATTACTTAGATCAAAGTTTTAAAAATAAGCGGCAAAGTAAAAAGTAACTATTCGGTTACATTTACAACATTGGGAATTGGAGTTATAAATATCGGAAAATTAATGCTGTATATCTAATTATGGGTTTAGTTACTTAGTCAATTTGCTTAACTCTATTACTAGAATAACGTAATAAAAATCCAAGCACTATTGTATATATGAAATGTGCAAATGCATCATTTCTTTAATAGATAAAAAAAGCTACAAACCTCATAAGCCGGATTCTGTTTCTAAACCATCATTTATCTGCGATAAGTATTACTACTTACCTGTTGCTGCCTACCCTGAAACATCGAGCGAGCAGCTCTCAAGCGTTTCTATACGTGGCATTACAGTACCTAAGGTTTACCCATATTCAGTATTACTACTGCCTATCGTAGGCGCTTACTCTACGTTTTCACCCTCACCTAATTTCTTAGGAAGTTATTTTCTGTGGCACTATCTCTTTCCTTTTTCAAAGAAGCCGGCTATTCACCGGTAGGTTGCTCTATACTGTCCAGACTTTCCTCCCCCAAATAAATTGAAGGCGATAGTTCGGGTTTGTAGCGGCGGTAAAGATGGCTTTATTTTCTTCTATTCCTGCTTATTTTATTTTGCTTTTATATCAATCCCATCATTTACCCTTTGCATACAACCTTATATCGCTACTGCTTTTAAGTTTATTTCAGGCATTGCAAATTGGTTTACATCGGTTCCATTCAACCACAGTTGTTCATTTTCGGGTGTTAAGATGATGGGCATTCTTTTTTTGATATTATGAATTTCTGCCATCAACTCGTTTGCTTCTGTTGTAATCATGGAATAGGTATTCAACATTTCTCCAGTGCTTTTATCTATCCAAGTGCTGTAAATTCCTGCAAAGGCAAAGGGCGCATCGTTTTCTATTGTAATCTCATATTGTTGCTTGGTTTTCCCTTTTGCATCTAGCCATTTCCATTCATAAAATCCATTTGCAAGAATGAGGCATCGGTTCTTTACATAATTTTTATATGAAGGCTTTTCGTTGATGGTTTCAATTTTTGCATTTAAGGTATTGGTTCTAAACTTTTGGTCAGTACTCCAACTAGGCATTAATCCCCAACTATATAGCTGAATAATACCAGCGTTTTCATTGGTTACAACTGGCGTTTTGGGAAAAGTAAAGCCATTGTATCGCTGTTGAGGGGTGTATCCATCTGTTTCAAACTTTGCTTTAAATCTTTTTTCTAGCTTTTGCGCATCGGCAGTTTGTTTTGAATGATAGCACATTATGCTTTTATTTTTATTGCTTCAGAAATTCGGGTGGAATAGCGTGGTGAAAGTTTTTCTTGCCGCATTTTCCAGGTTCTATCAGGGTCTTGGCTAGCTAGTTTTATCTTTATTTTACCAATAGATTTATTAATACTGTCCATCACATCCATAATTGGTTTGTGCTTTGGATTGCTGGTTTCAAATAAGGTAGTCTGCTGAATGGCTTCTGGCGTAAAGTTCATTACTATCACCCCTGCTTTTTTATATGCAATACCTTTCTTAAAAATTTTCTTCAACCCAATTGCTGCAAACTGTGCCAACTCAATACTAGAATTGGTGGGAAAGGGCAGGTTAATCACGATGTTTTTTGAGTATTGGGGCAAATCTTTTCTGTGATAGTTGGAATGAATAAAAATCATTATGGCATTGCAACAAGACTTTTGTTTGCGCAATTTAGCCGCACAAGTAACAGCAAAAGTGGCCACTCGCTCGCTGATGGTTTCATAGTCGGAATAATTCTTATCGAAACTTCTGGTACAAGCGATGTTTTTTTTGCTACTTGGCACGTCCATTTCCAAAACTGATTTGCCTTGCAATTCTAATAGCAACCTCACTCCTACCACGCTCATGTTTTTTCTTACCCATTGCTCGGTAAGTAAGGTGAAATCGTATGCAGTTTTTACCCCCAATTTCTCCAATCGCTTTTCATGTTGCCTACCAACGCCCCAAACATCGCCAATGAGCAACCACTTCAATGCTTTTATGCGTTGCTCATCGGTATTTATTACATACACATTGCCTGTTCTCTCTGAAAACTTTTTGGCTATTTTATTTGCCACTTTTGCCAATGCCTTTGTAGGGGCAATACCTACACTTATAGGAATGCCTGTGCCTTTGGTTACGCGGTAACGAATTTGTTTTCCATGCTCATTCAAATCAAAATGTGCATCAAACCCTTCAAACTTTAAAAATGCTTCATCAATTGAATACACTTCAATATCAGGAGAAAACTCTGCCAATAAAGTCATCACGCGGTTGCTCATATCGCCATACAAGGCATAGTTGGAGGAGAAAACGTTTATTTTTTCCCTTTCAAATATTTCTTTGTATTCAAAAGCTGCTGCCCCCATGGGAATAAAGGGTTTGGCCTCGTTGCTTCTTGCAATTACGCATCCATCGTTGTTGGATAGCACTACAATGGGTTTGTTTCTCAACTTCGGTTGAAAAACACGCTCGCAAGAGGCATAAAAATTATTACAATCAACTAAGGCAAACATGGATGCTAGTGTTTTTGTATTGAATGTGTGACTATCCCCCATATTTCAAAATCGTTGTATTCGGTAATTTTTCTGGGCTTGTAATCCTTGTTTGCAGGCATTAACCATATACCTTCTTTATCTACTTTCAAGCGTTTCAGCACAAATTCACCATCAATAATGCACACGGCAATTTTGCCATCTGCTGGTTCGATAGATTTATCAATAATCAACAGGTCTTTATCTAAAATGCCCGCATCCTTCATAGATACGCCATCAGTAAAAGCGATGAATGTGCTAGAAGGATTTTTTATTAAATATTTATTCAAATCAATCGCATCGTCTAAAAAATCAGCCGCCGGCGAAGGAAATCCTGCACTGATGCCTCCTTCTATCAATGGCAATTCTAGCTCAGTAAGCGTAGAAACAGCAAATATTTTTAGCTTTCCTTTTGTATTGAATGGCATTGTTCTTATACGCATACTTGGTACTTTCTTTAGTTACAAACTTTCATTCCTTAATGGAATATTTTTAACCAAATCATAAAAACTTTTACTGCTAATTAGTTCATTCGTAGCTGCAAGATGGCGCTCGTGGTGCATATCTGTACCAATAAACTCTACCATTTTCGCATCAATTAGCTTCTCCGCTTGTTTTTTTACTTCCTTGCCATAATAGCCGGAGAGGGATAAGATATTTATTTGAAACAATACACCTCTATCTCTATATGCTTCAAAAGCTTTGAAATCGTCGTGATAAAACGTATATCGTTCAGGATGGGCTAATATGGGAACGATATTGCGCATTTGCAGCTTAAAAATCACCTCGAAAATATTATTAGACTGTGCTAGATAAGACATTTCTATTAGTAAATGCTTATCATCTAGCATCAGTAGGGGCTCGTTGTTAGCAAGTATTTGTTCAAAATAATCGTCCACCATATATTCGGCTGCGGCATCTACTTCTACAGCAACATTGGCCTCTTTTAAAGCAAGTTTTAGATTGGCTAATACTGGAAGAATGGTTTCTGGACTATTGTTGTGTACACCGCTAAGAATGTGTGGTGTGCAAATAAACTTTCGATAGCCCACTTGCTGCAACTCTTTTATGAAAGCTACAGATTGTTCAATTGTTTTTAGACCATCATCAATACCGGGCAATAAATGGCTGTGCATATCTACTCCTAAAAAGGAAAGATCAGGACTGACTGTTTTTTTTGAAAAGAATGAAAATTTCATTTGCTAAATAATAGAATAAATAAGTAGAATGTTTATTAACCCTTTTTAAAGTGCGAACAAAAGTTTTTCGTTTAGAGCTTTCGAGTGTGAACCTTTATAGGGTTTGAAAACCAATAAAGGTTTTAGAAGTTGCGAAAAACTTTTACTAACCCTTTACATAGCTGTAACTTCTACAATTAAAAATTTTAAATAATTGGTATTGTCCATACCCCAAATAATTGGGTGGTCGCTTGCTTGTGCTTGAAAAACCACTTGTCTTATTTTTTTCTTGGCATCTCTAGCTGCTGCTGCAATTGTATCTAAGAACATTTCGGGCGAAACAAGGTTTGTGCAACTACTTGTAACAAGGAAGCCACCATTTTTTACTAATTTCATGCCTCTTAAATTAATTTCCTTATATCCTGTAATCGCATTTTTAATATTCTCTCTGCTTTTGGTGAATGCGGGAGGATCAAGCATTACCACATCAAACTTTTTGCTATCTCTATCCCATTGTTTTAAGGCATCGAAGGCATTTTTTGTTTCAAACTTGCAAATGTTTTCTAAGCCATTTAGTGCGGCATTTTTATTTGCCATTTCTACTGCTTGCTCACTTACATCTATACCCAAAACAGACTTTGCGCCATATTTTGCAGCATGAATTTCAAATGTGCCGGTGTATGTAAACGCACCCAATACATTCGCTCCATTTACAATGTTTTGTATAGCAGTTCTATTGGTTTGTTGGTCAAGGAAGTAGCCTGTTTTTTGCCCGTTTTCTACATCTACATAAAATTTCAATCCATTTTCTTCAATAATGATATTGGTATCGAAAGGGGCAGAAAGAAACCCTTTTTGCTGCGACAATCCTTCCAACTCTCTTACGGGAACATCGTTGCGCTCGTAAATACCTTTTGGACTGAAAATGCTTTCTAGTGCCGCCACAATAGCATCTTTCCATTTGTCGATACCTAGAGACAATGTTTGCAATACAAAATAGTCATTAAACTTATCAATAATTAAAGCTGGTAAATAATCTGCTTCGCCAAAAACAAGTCGGCAATTTTCAGTGATGCCAATTTTTTGTCTATAAGCCCATGCTTGCTTTATTCTTTGTAAAAAAAAGTCTTCGTTTATAATCTCTTGTTTGCGCGTAAGTAGCCTTACCGCAATTTGAGATTGAGGATTCATATAGCCTCTTCCTGCAAATTTTTTATCGCCGTAATACACATCTACTATATCGCCCGGAACCACCTCTCCTTCAATTAATTCTATTTCATTTCCATAAATCCACGGATGTCCATTGGCAATACGAGGGGCAATCTTTCGCTTTAAATACACTTTCGTCATTTGGTAAAGTTAATCGTCCATTATTAGGGGAATGGATAAAATTGTAAATAATTTTTTTTGTGGGTGTAGGTATTATTTACCACATAGGCACATAGACACATAGTTATAGAAAAAAATCAATCTGTATTGTAATAAAATGATTTATTTATTGTGCTTGCAAATAGATAGCATAAATGATGTGCTTTCAAAAAAAGACTAAATAATGCAAGGCTATTTGAACAACTTACAACCTAGCACCTAATACTCACAACCTAAACATTATTCATTCTCTTCTCGTACCAATTCATCTAGCCTTGGTCTTAATCTAGCTTTAGCTTTATTAAAAACCATATTGCCTTTATCAATTCCTGCACGCAATTTTTTCTGTTCTTCCAATGGTAAATGATACACTGTTTGGCATTCTTCGGAGCAGCAACCATCAAATTGTTTAGCGCAATCATCGCATTGAATAAACAACAAATGGCAACCATCGTTTTTGCAATTGGTGTGATTGTCTGCCGCATTGCCACATTGATGGCATTTGGCAATTACATCTTCAGTAATGCGCTCACCCAATCGGTTATCGAACACAAAGTTTTTCCCAATAAATTTACTTTCCTCAGCAGTATTTTTTATTTGTTGTGCATAATTGATGATGCCCCCTTCTAAATGAAAAACATTTTTAAACCCATTGTGCAACATGTAGGCACTTGCTTTTTCGCAGCGAATGCCCCCGGTGCAATACATGATGATATTCTTATCTTCCTGCCCCTTCATCATTTCTACTGCCATGGGCAATTGCTCTCTAAAGGTATCAGAAGGCACTTCAATTGCTTTTACAAAATGCCCCACTTCGTATTCATAATGATTGCGCATATCTAGCACAATGGTATCCTTGTCTTCTAAAAGTTGGTTCATTTGTGTGGCATTCACATATCGCCCTTTGTTTTCCATGCTAAATTGTGGGTCGGTAATGCCATCTGATACAATTTTTTCACGCACTTTTACTTTAAGCACCCAAAAGCTTTTGCCATCATCGTCTAATGCAATGTTTAGTCTGATGCCGTTGAGTGGCTCAATAGAATAGAGGTATTCTTTAAAAGCATCGAAATTGTTTTGGGGAACACTTATTTGTGCATTAATGCCCTCGGAAGCCAAGTATATTCTGCCAAAAACAGCCAATTGGTTTAGATTCAAATACAAGTCGTCTCGAAATTCTTTTGTGTTTTCTATTGGAAAATAATGGTAGAAACTGATGGTAGTTCTTGCCACTGTTTCTTGCAACATGCGTTGTTTTAATACTTCACTACTTACTCGGTTGTGTAACTGCGCCATATTTTAAATTTTAAAAGCCCGTTTGCAGGACGGGAAAAATGCGTCGCCAAAAATAAGTGAAGAGATTGGTTTGAGATAAACTTTGGCAATGGGAGGGGGTAAATGCTTCCTACCCCATTAATGACGTTCCTTAATCCATCTTTCACGTTCCTTAACCCATTTTTGACGTTCCTAACGTCAAATTTGGCGTCCTCAACCTCAAATTTGACGTCCTGAACCTCAAATTTGGCGTCCTCAACCTCAAATTTGACGTTCCTAACCTCAAATTTGGCGTTCCTAACCTCAAATTTGACGTCCTCAACCTCAAATTTGACGTCCTGAACCTCAACTTTGGCGTCCTCAAGCTCAACTTTGGCGTTCACAAGGTCATTATAGACGTTATTGATATTATTTCTCAGCAATTCATCGGCATTCCCTCACAATTTATCCTTTGTATAAATAGTTCGCTGTACAAATGAAAACCAAATAAGTGCCGCCCTTATTTTTGCGAAACCACTATTCAAATGGTAATTTAAAAATATTATTAACTCCCAACTGTGCTAATATGCAATACAGAGAAAAACTAATAGAACTGATATTCGAAACGGAATACGACGAAGAAACATTATTTGATTGGATTTCAGAACAACCGGTTTTGGATCAAGTGGATATTTTAAATGAGTTCAGAGACTTAATTCAAGATATGTTAGAGGAGGCAGAAGATGAATCTCTTAACGAAACCATGGCTGAATTTGATAAGGCAATTGATGAATATAAAGAAAGCTATTTGGATGAACAATTGGCTAATCTTAAATACGAATTGGCGGTTACCGAAAGAGATAAGGCTGTAGCTGAAATGTTGGAAAGTATTGCAGGTGTAAGAGCCTACATAAGAGAATGTATTGAAACCAATGCACCAAATGCCGAAGCAATGAAAGGGCTTGCAAGAAAGTTGATAGAATTAGATAAAAACGATGGACTTTATGATCCTGCCAATTGGGATTGGTTTGTGGATGAAAATTAGGAGTTAGGTTGGGGAGAGATTTCTGATAGAAATTGATTTGTTTATTTATTCCAAATGAGTTTAATATTTGCTCAATGGAGACACTATTATCAATACAAAATTATTATTAATATGAAACAAATTATTATTTTAGGACTATCATTTATCATTTTCTCAAAAGTTTTCTGCCAAGGTTATGAAGAATTTTTAAAGAGGGGAAATGCCAAGTTTGATGAAAAAAACTATAAAGAAGCTATTCTCGACTTTGATAGTTCATTATATATTAATCTAAATTGCGAAGAATGTTATTTCAAGAGAGGGATTGCAAAACTTCAAATTAAATTGACTATAAGTGGTATAAAAGATCTTACCAAAGTAATCGAAGCAAATAAAGAAAATGATGAAGCCTACTACAATAGAGGTAAAGCCAAAAGTAACTTGATGGATTTGAAGGGTGCTTTAGAAGACTATGATAATTCTATTATAATTAATCCGAAAAATAGTGATGCCTTATATAGCAGAGGTAATGTGAAATATAAATTACATGACTATGAAGGTGCAATTAAAGATTATACACAATCAATAAATATTTCTGCAAATAACAGTGATGTTTACTGCAATCGTGGGAATGCTAAAAGTGCTTTTGGTAATGATAAGGATGCAATTGACGATTATGATAAAGCTATTGAATTAGATGCCAAAAATGATGAAGCATACTTTAATAAAGGAATTTCAGAAGGCAATCTTAATCTATTTAAAATGTCTATAGATGATTTTAGTAAAGCAATACAAATAAACCCTAAAAAACCAGAACCATACTATTGTAGAGGTATTGCAAAAAGAAACAAAGGAGATCTTAAAGGTGCTTTAGAAGATTTTACAAGAGCAATAGAACTAAATAATAAATATGCAGATGCTTATTTTAATAGAGCAGGAATTGAGTTACAAATAGGCAAAAAACAGAATGCTTGCTTAGACTTTGCTCGAGCAAGGGAGTTCGGTAATAGCCAGGTTGTTAATTTTATCAACAAATATTGTAAGTAAAAAGTACCGCATATCACTCACTTTCATCAATCTCAAATGCTGCATATCCCTAATTACTTGTCTTAAAGCATTACTATTTAAACCAATATATTAATCAATACACTTGCTATTTTAATTCCAAAAAAGTTGTGATGTACTGAATGGTCAGCTTGCTCAACATCAATACACAAAAATTATTCGAATTAGTATATATTGCAATAATACAATAGTATGTCAACAACGGAATTGAGAGAAAAATTAATTGAAAAAATTCAGTTAACGAATGACGAGTCAATCTTGACAGAAATAAATAGAGTTTTAGATTTGGAAACATCACTATCTGAAATTTATATACTTTCTTCATTTGAGAAAAATGAAATTGAATTAAGTAGAAAAGAAATACAAGAAGGCTTTTTTCTAACGAATGATGAAGTGAATAAGGAAATTGACGAATGGCTAAACAAGTAATTTGGTCTTTGAAAGCAAAAGAGACCCAGAAAAGCTGAAATTCTTTTTAGACTTGCAACAGCACATGAAAATCATTATTTTTCTCTTTTCTATTAAATTTGATTTTAATCTAAAGAAATGGATAACTTATTATTATACACTAAATTAGATAATTTGCCTGAGAGCATGAAAGCGGAAGTATCAGATTTCATAGACTTCTTATTAACTAAGGCAAAAAAAGAAACAAATGAATTAGGAAAACCTGAACCAAGATTTGGAAGTGCAAAAGGCATGTTTACTATTATGCCAGATTTTGATGAGCCACTAGAAGATTTTAAAGAATATATGCCAAATGAATAACCTAATTGATACCCACGCTTTGATTTGGTTTTTAAATGGGGACTCCAATTTGTCGGAAAATGCTAGAAAATTAATTGAAACAAAGAATGCAATTAATTTTATTAGCATTGCTAGTTTGTGGGAGATTTCTTTTAAAGTAAGTCTTGGTAAATTAGAATTGAATGCTCCCTTTAGCAACCTAGCCTACCAGCTTGAAATTAATGGATTCCAAATTCTTCCAATCACATTTGAAGACACTTTGATTTTGTCGAGTTTGCCTTTTCTTCATAGAGACCCATTTGATAGAATTATTATTACTCAAGCACAATCCAATAATTTATCTATTATTTCAAAAGACCAATACTTCCAATCTTATCAAGTTAAGCTGACATGGTAAACTTTACTAGATGACAAAAGCTTCACTTTCACATCTCCTACCTTACAACGATTGCGTAAATAATCCATTTCTAAACAAATAATCAATGCCTAATAAAACCTAGCATTGCACTTCCTAATTGAACATTACAATTAGACTAACGATTCATAAAGCGCATTAATTATTTACTTTTTTTATATTAAATGTTATGATTTTATCTAAACAAACCCTTTCTAGTATATCTAAAGAAGGTGTAAAGCTTCCATTGGCAAACGCATTTGAATTGCCTGAAAAAATCTTACAATTTGGTACGGGCGTATTGCTCCGTGGATTGATTGACGATTTCGTTGATAAAGGCAATCGTGCGGGAGTATTTAATGGAAGAATAGTAGTAGTGAAAAGTACAAGTACTGGTGGTACAGATGCTTTTGCAACCCAAAATGGATTGTTTACCCAATTAATAAAAGGCATTGAAAACGGCGAGAAGGTTGACGAAGTAATTATTAACTCATCCATAAGTAGGGTACTTTCTGCAAATGATGAATGGAATGAAATACTGGCGGTTGCTGCTAATGAAGATTGCAAAATAATTGTATCAAACACTACAGAGGTTGGAATCACCTTAGTTGCAGATGATAAAGTAACCAATAACCCTCCTACTTCTTTTCCTGGAAAATTGTTGGGTGTTTTATTGAAACGCTATGAAACTTTTGGTGGTTCGTTGGAAAGTGGATTTGTAATAGTTCCTACAGAATTGGTTGTAAGTAATGGCGATAAGTTAAAAGCCATCGTAAAACAATTGGCAATTAATAATCAATTAAGTGATGACTTTATCAATTGGGTAGAAACTGCAAATGATTTTTGTAATTCCTTAGTAGATAGAATTGTTCCGGGTAAACCATCTGAAACTGATAAAACTGCTGTTGAAACCACACTTGGCTACACTGATGATTTGATGATTATGAGCGAATGCTACCGTCTTTGGGCTATAGAAACATCTAGTGCAAGAACCAGAGAAATTCTATCATTTAGCAAAGCTGATAAAGAAGGAGTTGTAATTGTCGAAGACATAGATAAATACAGAGAATTAAAATTGCGTTTGTTAAATGGCACGCATACTTTCTCTTGTGGATTGGCAATAGTGGGTGGATTTGGAACTGTTAAAGAAGCGATGGCAAATAGTACCTTCTCTAAGTTTATTACTACTGTTTCACACGAGGAAATGGCGCCAAGCATTCTTACTCCAACAATCAATCTTGACGATGCAAAGGCTTTTGCTGGTAAAGTGTTGGACAGATTTAGGAATCCATTTATTGAGCATCAATGGATAAGCATTTCTATGCAATACACTTCTAAAATGAAATTGAGAAACGTACCCATTTTGCAACGCTATGCATTAAACAATACTACTCCACCAACTTATATGGCTTTGGGCTTTGCAGCGTATATTTTATTTATGAAAAGCAGCCTAAATGAATCTGGTAAATATGTTGGAGAATTAAACGGGAAAACTTACACCATTACTGACGATTTAGCTAGCAAATTACACCAACATTGGTTGGCTGGTTCAGTAGAAGAAGTTGTTCTTTCCATTCTAAAGGATACTACTTTGTGGGATATAGATTTGTCTTCAATTGCTGGATTCTCTGATAAAGTAGCTAGTTTCTTACAATCATTAATTGATAATGGTTTCGAAGCAACAGTTAATAGTATATAACCTCCAATTTTTTATTTCTTTCTAACCATCATTTTGCAATATGAAAAATTTCTTAGACGAAAATTTCTTGCTGAAAAGCAAAACAGCAGAAATACTTTACCATGATTATGCGAAGGCAATGCCTATCATAGATTATCACTGCCACTTACCGCAACAACAGATTGCTGAGGATAAAATCTTTGATAATCTTACCCAAATTTGGTTGTATGGCGATCATTATAAATGGCGTGCAATGCGCGCCAATGGGGTTAATGAAAAATATTGTACTGGAAATGCATCTGATAGTGAAAAGTTTGAGCAATGGGCTGCAACTGTACCCTATACTTTAAGAAATCCATTATACCATTGGACGCATTTGGAATTGCAACGCTATTTTGATGTACATGAAATACTGAATCCTGCATCTGCAAAAGCAATTTATGCTGATTGTTCAGAAAAACTGCAATCAAAAGAATACAGTGTAAAGAATTTATTGCGCAAAATGAATGTAGTGGCAGTGTGTACTACTGATGACCCTGCTGACAATTTGTTGTTTCACAAACAATTGAAAGATGAAGGTTTTGAAGTGCCGGTATTGCCTGCCTTTCGTCCAGATATGGCAATGAATGTAAGCGACCCTGCAAAGTTTGTTGCTTATGTAAAACGTATTGAAGCTGCAAGTGATATTGCAATTAGTAGCTTTTCAGATTATATAGAAGCATTGAAAAATCGCCATGATTTTTTTGCAGCGATGGGTTGCAATGTGAGCGATCATGGATTAGAAACGCTTTATGCAGAAGATTATACCGATGCTGAGATAGCCGCCATTTTTGCTAAAGTATATAGTGGTGCTGCATTATCAGAGAAAGAACAGAATCAGTTTAGAAGTGCCATGCTTATTTATTTTGCTCAATGGGATCATGAAAAAGGATGGGTGCAACAATTTCATTTAGGGGCTATGCGCAACAACAATGGAAGAATGTTGCAAACACTTGGCCCTGATACGGGCTTTGATAGCATTGGCGATTACAAACAGGGCAGGGCTTTGTCTAGTTTTTTAAGCAAGCTTGATACAAATAATCAGTTAGCGAAGACCATTATTTACAATTTGAATCCTGCTGACAACGAATTGTTTGCTGCCATGATTGGCAATTTTAATGATGGTAGCATTGCAGGAAAAGTTCAATGGGGAAGTGGTTGGTGGTTTTTAGACCAGAAAGATGGTATGACAAAACAAATGAATGCCCTTTCTCAATTGGGATTGATTAGCCGTTTTGTAGGAATGCTTACAGATAGCAGAAGCTTTCTTTCTTTTCCGCGACATGAATATTTCCGTAGAATACTTTGTAACCTATTTGGGGAAGAAATTGAAAACGGAGAAATGCCTAATGACCTTGCTTGGACAGGAAAAGTGATTCAAGACATTTGCCACTACAATGCTAAAAACTATTTCGGATATTAATACTACCTCATAGGCACATAGACACATAGTTTTTATCTAATAATAAAAAATTTCAACTAATAATTTCTACATTATACATAGGATTTAGTTTCAAATTGCTTTTCTATGTGTCTATGTGACTATGTGGTGTTGAAAAAAATATATGGTGAGTTATATTGAAAATGGAGGTCATCCAAAAAATGACCTCCATTTTTATTTGCCTTATACTTTTATATAAATTCTTTTCTTATCCAATAAATAAACAATGCCCCAATAAAAAGCTATCATACAAATAGCGTAAAAAAGTGAACCAATTCTAAGGTCTTGAGCTATGTTTTTGCATACATGATTGTAAAACCAATTAAATGGTGAGGTATATACTTTTTTGCCTGTTTCATCTAAATGATCTGTCCAACGAAGCAATGCCAATGCCCTTGCCAAAAAGCCACTAAATACAAATATGAATAATGGGTTTTTCCCAAATACATCAAAAAACTTACTCCAAGCACCACCCAATTCCTTCATTTCTATTAAATAAATTAAAATAGATAAAGTAAGAATAGCCAATCCCGTTGTGTAAACTGTATAACTGCTGCTCCATGTTTTTTTAGTGATGGGATATACATAATCCCAACAATAGCCGATAAATACCAATACAACGCCTGCCATAAATAGCTGCACCAACATTTCGAAGTTTTTCCCTTTTAGGCGAACAAAATTCCCTGCAAAAAAACCAAGCATCACTTGTACAATTGCGGCTGGCGTACTTACTATTCCTTCAGGATCGAAAGGAACACCTTCTCCTTTATACATGTGAGAAACTCCAAGTAAATTAATGTCTATCTGAGTACCAAAATATCCTTTTAAACTATAAGGGTCTTGGTGATTTCCTAAGGAAAAACATAGTATCCAATAAATGAGTAGCAGACCAACGCCCACAATAAATGCGATGGATGGTTTGAGAAAATAAGTAATTATGGATGCAAAAAAGTAACAAATTGCTATTCGTTGTAGCACTCCCATAATGCGCACATTTTCCCAAACTTTTCCTACAAGGTCTTCATTAACCCACTTTACAAATGGCGACCAATTAAGCAACAATCCAATGGAAAATATAAGAATGGCTCTTTTAGAAATATGAAGCAGGGTGCTTTTTGTACCAGCCTGTTTTAATCTTGGCATTACAAAAGCAAGTGCATTGCCAACGGCAAATAAGAAAAAAGGAAATACAAGGTCAGTTGGAGTACAACCATGCCATTCCGCATGATCTAAAGGAGGAAAAATATAATCCCAACTACCCGGGTTGTTCACCAATATCATTAAGGCCACTGTTGCACCTCTAAAAACATCTAAAGAATAATATCGCTCTTTCATTTACTCATTATGAAAAGTGAAGATAAAGGGTAAATTGTATTTGTTATAATCCCATGCATAATTGGGCATTACATTTTTATATTTCAGAAAGTTTCCTTTTTATCCCAATCCATAAAAGATTCCCTTAATGGGCAGAAATAGTTCAGTTTACACTCCCTATTTCCATACAAACATTCCATAGAAGAACCTTTTTATCTAAAGATTAGCCAATAAGGATTGAAAAAAGCTACTTATTAATAAACATTTACTTTCTAATCCTAAATGAAAAGTATTATGAAGTGCATTTTTAAACATTTGAAATTGAACAATCACTGTTTTTAGTGCCATTTTGTCTCAATGAACCTCATAGAAGTAAAAAAAACATGTACAAATGTCCATCTATGAACTTCAAAAGCTCATCTATCAACTTCAAAAGCTCATCTATCAACTTCAAATGCTCATCAATGAACTTCAAAAGCTCATCAATGAACTTCAAATGATCATCTATCAACTTCAAATGACCTTCTAACAACTTCAAATGACCTTCTAACAACTTCATTTCATCTTTTGTCTGCTTCTTTTAATTAGTTACTTGCTGTTTATTTGCTTTTTTGTTTCTTGATTCATTATGAGAAGTATTGTAGAAATGGCTGAATTGAATTTTTTCCTCTCCTACTGAAACCTATTTTATATTCCTCAATGGATAAAGGTTGTTATTCAAATTTCCTAAACTAATAATTTCAACTCCCCTTTAAAAAATGAATCATTTTCAGTTTAAGAACTTGTTCCCCATATTTTTACAAGCACCTAAAAATGAATATTAACTAAATGAGTATAGAAAAATTAAGAATTGTTTCTTACAATGTAAATGGAATAAGGGCTGCAACTAAAAAAGGATTGCTTGAATGGCTTGCTACCGACCCTGCCGATATTGTTTGTTTTCAAGAAACGAAAGCAACAAAAGAAGATGTAGATATTGCTGCAATTGAGGCCTTAGGTTTTGAAACATTTTGGTTTTCGGCACAAAAAAAAGGGTATAGTGGCGTTGCCATTTTCACTAAAATTAAACCTGATGCTGTAAGATATGGTTCGGGAAATGAGCAAAGCGATGCAGAAGGCAGGGTGATAAGTGCAGATTTTGGTGATATTACGCTTATCAATGCTTATTATCCTAGTGGTACAAGTGGGGATGAAAGGCAAGCTTATAAATATATTTGGCTTGATGAGTTTTATGAATATTTAGCTACTTTACAGATTATTCGACCCAAACTTATTGTAACGGGAGACTATAACATTGCACATCATCCAATTGATATTCATGACCCGAAAGGAAATAAAAACTCTTCTGGTTTTTTGCCTGAAGAACGTGCTTGGATGGACAAACTATATTGCAATGGCTGGGTAGATACTTTTCGTACAATACATCCTGAAAAAACTGCAAGCTATACTTGGTGGAGTCAGCGGTTTCCTTCTGTAAGATTGCAAAACAAAGGTTGGCGGATAGATTATATCAGTGTAACTGAGGCTTTGAAAGACAATATTAAAGATGCGGCAATTTATCCTGATGTAAAACATAGCGACCATTGTCCTATTTACCTTTCATTATCATTTTAAATTTATTATTATGAAAAATAAAAGAATTATTTACAATGTTACTACCCATGTTGCGCATGAAATACATGAGCTATGGCTTATGTGGATGCAACAAAAGCATATTGCAGATATAATGGAAAAAGGATGTTTTACCCATTATCAATTTGTTAGATTATTAGAAACGGATGAAACGGAGGGTGTAACGTATGCCATTCAGTTTTATGCACAAACAATGCAAGATTACGAACGTTACATTAGCCAATTCGCACCAGCATTACGGGAAGAAGCTTTAAAAACATTTGGTAATAAAATAGTAGGTTTTAGAAGCCTGATGCAGGAAGTATAGCTCATAGTAGATTTTTATTAAATAAAATAGAAATGTTAAACCGAAATCCCGATAAATTTGTACTCTAACTACTAATAAGACTTAAAAATATGAACAAAGGAGATTTGATTTCGATAATTTCTGAAGATGCAGGTATTACAAAGCAACAAGCAAATGCCGCACTAGATTCCTTCACAAACGCAGTTACAAAAGCACTCAAGAGCGGTAAAAAAGTAACATTGGTTGATTTTGGAACATTCTCAGTATTGCAAAGGGTAGAAAGAGTAGGAAGAAATCCCCAACTAGCTGGTAGCGATGCAAAAATTATTATTAAGGCAAAAAAGGTTGCAAAATTCAAAGCTGGCAAGCTATTAAATGCAAGTGTTGCATAGGGATAAATAATAAAATCATTTGTTTAGCAAGTATTTTTTATTTTCGCCCCTCATTATTAAGAAATAAAATTATTATCATGGGAAGAGGAGACAAAAAAACAGCAAAAGGAAAACGTTTTAAAGGGTCATTTGGCAAAAGCCGTCCTGCTAACGTAAAAAAGGCTACAGCACCAAAAGCTGAAGTAGTAAAAGAATCTTAATTGATACTAGATAGCTTTAAGTAATTGTAAAAAGTCTGTGAGTAAAATGCTTACAGGCTTTTTTTTTGCTCTTTACTAAATGTTAGTCATAAATCTTATAATCAGAAAATGAAAAGAAGCATATTCATAGCAACTCTATTTTTAGTTAGTTGCTTAGGAGGTTCAAACAAAAACGACAAACAAAGTGATAAACAATCTACTATAACAAATGCCCAAGCCGATGTAATTGCAGATGGAAGAAGCTTGTTTATGCAAAAATGTGCTACTTGCCATGCAGTGAATGTTGCCCTTACTGGCCCTGCTTTGAAAGGTGTCACTTCAAGATGGAATGACAAACAATTGTTGTATTCCTTTATTCACAATTCCCAAAAAGTAATTGCAAAAGATGCCTATAGCAAAGACCTATATAATAAATGGAATAAAGTAGAAATGACCTCTTTTGAATCGCTTACTGATAAAAACATCGAAGCAATTCTTGCATATATAGAAGCCGAACAATAGCGATTGTTTTCCAGCTTATAACATGAATACTTAACTATGCTTAGCTATATTAGTTACTTCTTTTACATTGCTTTTAATTGGAATCCTATAATAGCTTTCCATATTATTTTTCATGAAATAAAAGGTGAAAAGAAGTATGGCATCAATACAATTGGTGTGGACAATCTTCAATCTATTGAAAGCGAACATATAGACAATGCAACCATTTATATGCCTGCGATATATTCAGTTTTAGAATGGGTATTTGCACAAATAAATCCGAAAAACATCCATCATTTGGTAGATATTGGTAGTGGCAAAGGGCGGGTATTATGTGTTGCAGCTACTTTGGGCTGCAAAAAAGTAACTGGAATAGATTTTTCGGAAAAGCTTTGTCTCGATGCGCTGCTAAACCTAAGCAAAATAAAAAATAACATACCAAATGTGGAAGCCAATGTTAGTTACCAAGATGCTTATTCCTACAAAATACCAAAAGATGCAGACTGTATTTTCTTGTTCAATCCATTTGATGAACCAATAATGCAAGCTGTTGTGAAAAATATATTACAATCTTATTCTCTATACAAAAGACCTATCTACATTATATACGCAAACCCCATTCATAAAAAAGTTTTTACCAAAGCGGGTTTTGAAGAAAAGTTTTACTTAAAAAAATTAAGGTATTTAGAAGTAAATATTCTGTTGAAGCAATAAGAAGACTGGTTTATTTCAGATTTTTTTTTATTTGTTATGATGATTTGTTTTATGAACTTTCAAATCAAACATCATAATAAATTTACAATAGACTTATAAATGAAAAAAGGTAGTAAGTTTCCTTACTACCTTTTTTTTAATTTTATTTATTCTTGTTCTTTTGCTCTATCGAAATCTGCATAGGATTCTTTATCCTTGGTGTTGGATTTCTTGGATTGGCAGCACTTGTTTTAAATAGTGTGAAATGGGAAGGTTCAGCAGTTAAGTTACCCCATGTATTGTTGCTTTCGTCAATATCTGCCGTTTCTTTCATTGGGTCTAGTTTAATGCCTACTGCTTTTTTAGTGGTTACAAATAGTTTGTTCACGTTAAGTTCATTCTTTCTCCATACTTGTGCAGGTATTCTTTCAACTTGAGTACTACCATCCTCAAAAGTAAATTGAACAATTATTGGCATTATCAAGCCGCCTTTATTACTAAATGCAATTTCGTATAAATGGATATTGGCATATTTGTTTTTCTCTTCATTCGATAAAGAATCGGGAATGCTAATGGCTTTCGGAAGCTCTACTTTTATAGTACTATCATAGGGTTCTAAACCTCTATCATATCTCCAATAAAAATCACGAAGAGAAGTATCTGCATCTACTTGAAATACAATTCTTTTATCATTTCTATTTCTTATTCTAGCAATATCATCAAACAAAGGCACAATAGGTTTAGCAGGTTTAAAGGTTCTTGGGGTTCTTTTTTCTTCTACTAAATATGGTTCGTAAACGGCATGTTTTACAGAATCAATTGAAATATCACAAGCCTCAATACCAAAAAACCAACCTCTCCAAAACCAATCTAAGTCTTCAGCACTTGCATCTTCCATGGTACGGAAAAAGTCAGCTGGTGTAGGATGTTTAAATGCCCAACGTCTGGCATATTCTTTAAATGAAAAATCAAAAAGTTCTCTACCCATTACTGTTTCACGAAGCACATTTAAAGCTGCACATGGTTTTGAATAAGCATTACCACCAAAATTGATGATGTTTTCGCTATTGGTCATAATAGGTTCTAATTGCTCTTTGGGCAACTTCATATAATCTGCAATTAAATATGCAGGCCCTCTTCTAGAAAGAAATTTATTGTCCCATGTTTGTTCAGTTAGATATTGACAAAATGTATTCAACCCTTCATCCATCCAACTCCATTGGCGTTCATCGCTGTTGATAATCATTGGAAAGAAATTATGTCCTACTTCGTGGATGATTACCCCAAGCATTCCATTTTTTATTTCTTCTGTATAGGTGCCATCTTTTTCTGGGCGACCATAGTTAAAACAAATCATTGGGTATTCCATACCATTGCTTGCTTCAATACTTTGTGCAACAGGATAAGGATACGGAATGGTAAACTGAGAATAGGTTTTTATGGTATGTGCAACAGCCTTAGTAGAATACTTTCGGTAAAGGCTATAAGCTTCTTTAGCATAAGCACTCATGCACATTACTTTTTTTCCTTCTACATATACGGGCATTGCATCCCAAATAAATTTACGTGAGCTGCCCCATGCAAAATCTCTCACATTGTCAGCTTCAAATTCCCATGTTTTGGTAGATGTTACAGGATTTTTTTCAGCTTGCTTTGCTTCATCAAGGGTAACCACTTCAGTTGGTTCATCTGCTGATTGCGCTTTATTCCAACGAGCCAATTGACTTGCCGACAATACTTTCTTATAGTTTTGAGCTTCACCTGTAGCCATAATTACATGGTCGCCCGGTACAGTGATAGCAACTTTATAATTTCCAAAAGTTAAAGCAAATTCTCCTCTACCTGTAAACTGGTGGTTTTGCCAACCTTGAAAATCGCTGTAAACACATAGGCGGGGATACCATTGAGACATGGTAAATATGTAATTACCATCTTCTGGAAAATATTCAAATCCCCCTCTCCCACCAATATTTAAGCGGTCGCTTATTTTATAATTCCAGTTTACTTTTAATACAAATTCTTGACCCGGTTTCAAAGCCTTTGGCAAGTCAATACGCATCATGGTTTTGTTTATCACATAATTAAGTGCTTTATCAGAAGCATCTGTGAGTTTTGAAATATTAAAACCTAAACCATTGTCTTGATTTTTATTTTCTATTCTCTGTAAGCTAGCTAAAGGAATGGCTCTGCTTATTCCACTAGCATCTTGGTAATTTGCATTGTTGATAGTGCTATGTTCATTCTCATCTAATTGCAACCATAAATAAGTTAACACATCCGGAGAATTGTTATAATAAGTAACCACTTCACTACCTGTAAGGGTTAGTTTCTTTTCATCGAGTTCGCAAGTAATGTTGTAATCTGCCCTTTGTTGCCAATATTTATTTCCGGGGGCTCCGCTTGCAGTTCTATACTCATTGGGAGTGGGCAAAATACTTCCAAGCTGTTCAAACTTATTTCCATGATTGGAAGTAGGATTGTTCATAATGTTCTGAGCAATCATACAGTTTGCTATCAACAACAAAACAATTAAAAGTGTACTCGATTTTATCATCTATCTATTATTAAAAATTAATACTAACACTAAAAAGGATACCGCTCAATTGCCATTTTAATAGCCAATGAAAAGATGCATCCACTCACAAAAAGCAAATAATTTTTCTTATTCCACTTTAGTAAGCCCACTAAAATATAAGAAATGCTCAATATAGCTGCAACAATTATTAATTGCCCAACTTCCAACCCAATATTAAAGGAGCATAATTGAAGAAGAATATTGTTGTTTTTACCCAACAAACTCTTTAAATAATTACTAAATCCTAGCCCATGAATGAAACCAAAAAAAAAAGCAAGTAGGTAAAAAGAGTTTATTTCTTGATGAATAAATCTCTTATTCTCAATCACATTACCAATAGCAGTTACTACAATTGTGAGCGGAATAAAAAACTCAATCCATTTGCTAGGAATGATTAAAACGTTTAAAACACTTAATGCAAGTGTAATAGAATGCCCAATAGTAAAAGCAGTTACCAATACAAATATTTTCTTCCAATCATTTAACTGGTATCTAAGGCACAATGCAGCAATAAACAAAATATGATCGATGCCTTGCCAATCTGCAATGTGCTGCCTACCTAAAGTGAAATACAATTCAAATTCATTCATAAATATTTGCAAGAATTAGTATTAAAAAAATCACCACATAGGCACATAGGCACATAGTGTTATGATGTATTTAATTAATTTTTCAACTTCCTTTTTAAAGAAAAGATAATTGCAAAGAAATATTTTAATTAGTATCAAAATGCGATAGTATTTTTTCTTTTATCTATTTTCCTATGTGCCTATGTGTCTATGTGGTCAAATAAATATGTGGTGAGTATTGTAGCTTCTTTCAATTGTCGTGAAAATATACCGCACATTTGTTCCTCTCTAAATAAAATGCTCAAATGGGAAATAGGTTGGTTAAGTGGTTATTTGTTTTGCTCATCATCTCTTTAGATGTAAGTGCAGGAAGTATTTTCAATCCATTCATTATTTATAATGCCAAGCACCCTTTTTATGTTTCTGTAATAGAGATTGAGCACAACAAAAAAGATAAAACCGCAGAAATCAGCATCAGAATATTTGCTACCGACTTGGAAACTACTTTAAATAAGTTCAGCAATTCTAAACTTGATGTATCGAAGCCTGAGAATAAAAAACAAGTGGAACTTGCATTGGATAAATATATTCAACAGAAATTATCCATCTCTATTGAAAACAAGCCAGCCACAATGCACTTAGTAGGATTTGAACACCAGCTAGAAAGTATTTGGTCTTATTTTGTTATTGATAAAGTTGCCTCAATGAAAACGGTACAACTGCATTGCAGTATTCTCTACGATTTTCAAACTAGCCAAATGAATATCATCCATGTAAAAGAAAATGGTGTAGAAAAAAGTTTTCAATTAACCAACCCTAAAACAGAAGCAAGTTTTAGTTTCTAGTTTTTTTGCTCACCACATAGGCATTTTGATTCAATCAACTAAAATTTGGTGGGAAATATTTAAATGAAGGGATGAAACATTGCCTATTCATTTTAAAACTATGTGGCTATGTGCCTATGTGGTAATGTCACTAAGCCGTGGTTTCTTTCACCAACACTTTATCAATTCTGTGATTGTCCATATCTACAATCTCAAATGAAAAACCTCTCCAATCAAAAGTTTCTCCTGTTTGTGGAATTTCTTGGAGCTCATTTAAAATGAATCCCGCTAAAGTATCAAACTCTTGCTCTATTTCATCTATCCAATCCGTTTTATCAATGTGTTTCAAGAAGTCGTAAAAAGAAATTTGTGCATCAATTAAAAAGCTACCATCAGGTCTTTCGGTTATTTCATAGGCTTCTTCATCGGGCTGTGGAATATCGCCCACAATGGCTTCTAAAATATCGTTTAGCGTAATCAATCCTTCAATGCTGCCATACTCATTTACAATAAAACAATGGTGCACTTTGGTTTCCTTAAATTTCTCTAAAACTTGATATGCAGTATTGTTTTCAGGAACATACATGGGTTGTTTTATAATGCTTCCGACAAGTACATCAATATCGGCAGTGAAAAGTTCTTTTATGGTTACAAAACCTTTTATGGTATCAATATTCCCCTCACAAACTGGGTAAACGGAGTGCATCGCTTCTTTTAATTTCCCCTTTATGTCACCTACTGTTTTGGTAGCTTCTAGCCATTCAATATCGCTGCGGTGTGTCATTAAACTAGTAATGTTTCTATCGCTTAAATGAAACACGCGCTCTATTATTTCTTGCTCGGCTTCTTCAATAGTGCCTTGTTCTGTACCCTCACTGATAATGGCTTTTATTTCTTCTTCCGTTACGGAATTGTCATTTTGTTTAATTCCCAAAAGCTTCACTAAAAAAGTGGAAGATTGATTGAGCAACCATATAAATGGAAATGTAATACTTGAAATTACCATCATGGGCCCTGCAACTGCTTTGGCTATTTTTTCAGGATTGCTTAAGCCAATTCTTTTTGGTACCAATTCGCCTAAAACAAGGGAAACGAAGGTGATAAGTATGAGCATTAAAACCTTTGAAACAGAATTGATGTAGGGTTTAATAAAATTAAAATTCTGTAGCCAATGTGCTATATGGTCTTTAATACCTTCTTCAGCATAAATACCTAATAAAATGCTTATTAAAGTGATTCCTATTTGAACAGTTGCAATGAATGTTTCTGGACGGGAGGCAAGAGACAAAGCACGTTTTGCTTTTTTATCGCCTTTATTGGCTTGGCTTTCTAGCCTTGCTTTTCTAGCAGAAACCAAAGAAATTTCTGCCATTGCGAATAAACCATTTAATAATACTAATCCAAGTATAACTAAAAATTCTATCATTTAATAAAAGTCTATGTGAATGTAGCAATGCTTTGTTGAAGCTTTTTTTATTGCTACGCATAATGCAATGATAATGACTATTTGGTAAATAAGGAATTTGATAGTGCAATTAGTCAATTAATATGCAAAAAAATAATAGAAAGTTGTTATTGACCACATAGGTACATAGACACATAGGCATTGACATATAAATTATTCAATCACTATTTCAATCTTAGAGTTAAATTTATTTCACTTTAATGAAGTGACATTTATTCAAATGTGTTTAATGATTTGTCTATGCAATTCTATGTATTCTATGTTGCCTTTTTTTAATAATAAATTATTTTTCTATGTGCCTATGTGGTGAATATAAATAAGTGGTGAGTAGTAACTCATTAGGAAGTTGGTTCTGGTTCTGCATCCTTTTCAAACAAGGAATAGTAAGGAGCAATTCTTCTATTATAAACCGAGGATGTCAAATTGCCAATTACAATACCAATTAAAGCTCCACCAATAATATCTAATGGATAATGTACGCCTACATACACTTGACCATAAGCAATGCTTGCCGCCCAAACCAATAGCAACCATCCATAAGGTTGGATATGCGATTTCAAGGTTTTTATTACAAACACGGCAAACGCTACATGATTGGTGGCATGAGAAGAAGTGAAACTAAAACCGCCTGAACAATGGTCTAATAGCAAGCGCACTTGAAACTGCATTTGTGGGTCGGAACAAGGGCGCAAACGCATGAAATAATGTTTGAAAAAAGTGCTACTTATTTGGTCGGACAGCAGCACATTAAACAATACAAACAATATCCAAGGCCAAGCATTTTTACCAAAGTTGATAAACATAAATGCCAATAGAAACACATAGAAAGGCACCCAAGTAGTACTTTCTCTCCACCAAGGAAAAATACCATCTAAAGTGGGATTGGTAAATTGGGTATTGATAAAATAAAACAAAGCCTTATCTGCTTGAATTATTTTATCTAAAACCCCTTCTATGAAAGCAATATCTACCACTGATTAAATGATTTAAATGATTAAATGAACCTTTAATTTTCCGATGGGTTGAAACCCATCGCTATAACAAACCCACCCTTTCAGGGTTTGCATTTCGCTGTAATCAAGTCCTGAAAGGACGGCATTTTCAGAGCGATGAGTTTCAACCCATCGAAACAAAAGGGATAACAAAATACAAAAAAACATTAGACCTATAAGGTTTCAAAAACCTTATAGGTCTTGGAAACGAACTTTCTATGTGTCTATGTGCCTATTTGGTGAAATACATTTTGTGGTTAAACAAAATCAAAATGCCCTTACTGGCCTTACAGAAAAGGCAAAAGTTTCGTTGAAATAATATTGAACGCCACTGCTAAAAGCCTGTGTCCAACCTAAGGTGAAACCACTTTTCACTACATTAGAACTGCTCCAATATACTTTATTATCAAAACCACCTTTACCCTTTGACCAAAGGTTTACATACATATAATTCAACTCATCTTTCGATGGCAAAAACCAATCACTATAATTCAAACTATCTCTATATTTTGTACAAGCAATTGCTGCATAAGTGTTTGTGGGGATTGTATCCCCTAAAACGACAATTATTTTATTGGTATTGGCAAGCCCTGTTCCCAAAGCAGTTGCACTTGCTCCCGAAGTATCTACCTTGGTATAATTCCAAACCATACTATCGCTTAAATTGCTTGTAGCGCAAACCAATCCATGATCTCCGGTAGTATCAATATAAAATATGATTCCTCCAAAAAGTTGCTGACCAATTTTGTATTGCGAAAGCACCAATGTTTGTATCATCATTTGATTGCCATAGCTTGTTCCCTTACTATTGGTGGCATAAGCACGAACATAATAGACTGTTTTTGGCTTTAAAGAATCTATTAAGATGGTAAAACTAGTTTGTTTACTTGTATCTATTTTCTTGAAATTGCTATCAATTACCGGATTAGGACTAGTACTCCAACACACTCCTTTTTCAATTACCGGAGGCCGATTACCACTTACAGAATAGCTGCCCGTGATAATGGCTATAGTTGCATCAAGACTATCTAAACGATTAGACACCGATGCTAAATTGGAATCTTGCAAACCAGGGTAGGAATTATCTGTGAGTTTGGAGCAACTTTCTAATAGAAATATTGCCAATGCCAGCACACAAATACATCTTTTTGCCAATTGATACATTGTTATCATTTCGTTCAAAAAAAACCAATTTAAGCGAATACGAAGGTTAAAATTTTTTAGGGGAGATTATTTAGGGTAAAAGAGAAGTGGATTGTGATGAAAAGGGGGATTGGAAATGAATATTCTATTTAAAATACTTTTATTACAATTATTTAATTACTGCACGCTTTACAGCATCTGTAAAATCACGTCCTTCTTTTGTTTTTGACATTTCTGTCTTTAATGGTTTTCTGTCTTTACCTCCTGAGCTAATTACAATATTGTGATGTCCTATCCAATTTGCTATACCTGAAAGAGATAATATTAATACAAAAAATAAAACTATAAAAGCTTCCAGCCCTCCTAAACGACTTAAATTAGATAGTAATACTAAAAATATAACGACTGCAACAATAAAGCTACCTATTGCAAAAAAGTAATTTCGCCTATGTTTATAGCTAATTGAAGTTACTTGACCAATTGGTAAGTCTTCACTACCCTCTTTGTAATTAAGAATTATTCTTTTGTCAGTTACTGAACCGAACGTATTACTAAAAATAATTTTCTCATTTGTTTCCATAATTGTTAATATTTATTTTGTAAAATCGCTGCAATATTGCTGAATAATATAAAATGTAGTTCCATTTCTATAATTAAAGTACTTACCACCTGGATGCTTAGAAAACCAATCAAGGTTTAGCCAAACTGAATTGTCACCGTCAACCCTATACCAAACTCCATCATTTGCATATATTGATTTGTAACGATATTTAATGTATTTTTCAATAACATCTCTATTTGTTTTTCCAATATTTACCTCTGTAAAAGCATGTCCGCCTTCCGAACCATAAGCAAAATTTATTCTTGCTTCTCCACCAATTGATAAAACCATTGAGCAAATTAACACTGCAAAATCGTCACAGTCACCATTCAGGCCATTAAGAATTGTATTGGAAGCGAATTCATACAATTCTCTTGATTTAGGGTCATTTACATATTTCCAATTATTGTAACAATAATCAAAAATATTACAAACCTGACCTAGGTTATAAGTTCCAGGTGATTCTCCCGCTAGTTTAACTGCCACGCTTCTGACTGTTGAGTTTGTATAATTACATGCATAAACTAACTTTTTTTTATTTCCTTTTAAATTGCAATCTTTAAAAAGCTCTTGCAAAAACACTTTTTTATGTTCAGTTAGTTGAAAGCTAATTAGAGGCGGTGGAACAATTACCTCTTTTTCTATTATTGAATTAAATGAATTATTATTAGAGCGAATGCTTTTAAGCGAGCCTAAAATGACTATTAAGACCAAGATTGAAATTAAAATTAAACTATAGACTTTAATTTTTTTCCTTGAAAAGTTCTTAAATAAAGAATCTAATTCTGGTAAACTATCTGCTTGAACCCAATTCTCATTCTCCTCAAGTCTTATAAAAGTAGTTCGATTAATTTTTTTACTTTCCAATTCCAAAATAGAAAATGGGCCTATTTCCTCGTAACCATTTTTGATATAGTATTTTTTCATTCTTTTAATTTGGAATAACACAAAAACAATTCAATCAATAGATTATTCTTAAAACTAATGACTTAATAAAAATCAATCCCCACCACTCAAATACCTCCCATTCCACTCAAAATCACCCATTCCACTCAAAAACCACCCATTCCACTCGAAAATGGCTTATTCCACTCGAAAATGAGTTATTCCACAAAAAAATGGTTTATTCCACTAAAAAACCAGTTATTCCATTAAAAAATGACTTATTCCACAAAAAAATTATTTATTCCACTAAAAAATGGCTTATTCCACTAAAAAATCATTTATTCCACTAGGAAATGACTTATTTCACAAAAAAATGACTTATTCTACTAAGAAACGGTATATTCCATTAAAAAATGACATATTCCACAATTTAGTTCTTCCAAAGCATAAAAAAGGCTGTCAAAATTGTTGACAGCCTTTTTTAAGTAATTATTCCTCTATCCAGCCTAATTTCTCAATCATTTGAGGGCTTTTTCTTAATGCAACAATCGCTACATCTTTAAAATCAATAAACCAATCTTCAAATTTATGCAACGCCGCATCTCTTTTCTTAGTGGCTGCTTGCGCCTCGGCTTTTTCTTTACCTTGTTTAGAATCTAAAATAATTAAAGCATCTATTTCATTTAATTGTTCTTGCATTTCAGCATCAGTTACACCCTTATCGTTCATAGCTTTTTTATAATCAGCATTTTTTAAAATACCATTATAAAAACGGGCTCCTTGTGCAAAATATCCATCTTTACTTTGCTTTCTTCTCTTATTCAATTCTAACGTTTGCTGAGGAGCATCATCGCCTTTGAAAGCTACTCTTGCCAAAATAAGATGATCCATATAATCTTCATGAAAATCTTCTTTAGCAACAACAAAATTTTTAGTTGCTTCATACTGATCGCCATACTCTTTCTTTTGAGTACCTTCTAATTTCGCCAATTCCTCCAATTCCACCAATTTGGTAGCAATTATTGATTTGGGATAGCCTCTTTTGGTAAGATGGGGTTCAATGTCTGGGTCGCCACTGTTTATTAGTGCCAACCTGCAATCGCCAATAAAAACGTCGGTGTCTTTGTAATAAGTTTTGTTGCTTTTTTTGTTTCCATCATTAGAATTTGATGGGTCATTCGGGATAATTTTTTCTTCTGCCATATTTATAAATTTTTATTGGTAAGAGCCAAATGTAGAAAAAAGTTTTATATGGCAAATATTTTTTAATACTCCACCAAATAGGCACATTAACACATAAGAAATTGGTGTTGTTTTTAAGGGTAGAAATAGCACCAAAATGAGGCTATTTCAATAAGGAATATTCATTTTTGAATAGAATAAAATGTTGCAAAAACTTAGCTGTAAAAGCAATGATGTTATAGTATGCACCGTCAAATTTTATTACCCTATAACTGATGAAACAAGTTTTAAAGATAGCTAGGGGAAGTTTACAGTACTTTTACCAACTTATTAATCGTTGTAATCAATAAATAATATGAGCTTTTTTGGGAAATTATTTGGGAAGAAAGAAAAAGAAACACTCGATGAAGGACTTACCAAAACAAAAGAAGGATTCTTTGCCAAAATAACCAAAGCCATTGCTGGAAAAAGCAAAATAGATGATGAAGTTTTAGACAATTTAGAAGAAGCCCTTATTGGTGCTGATGTGGGGGTAGATACCACGCTCGACATTATAAAAAGAATAGAAACTAGGGTTCAGCAAGACAAATACCTTGGCACTAGCGAGCTAAATAGAATGCTTCAAGAAGAAATTGAAGCATTGTTGGTAGATGCAAAAGATGAACAATATAAAAACTTCGAAATTCCGGCAGGTAAGAAACCTTATATATTATTGGTAGTGGGGGTGAATGGTGTTGGAAAAACTACTACTATTGGCAAACTAGCGCATAATTATAAGAAAGCGGGTTATCAAGTTTTACTAGGTGCTGCTGATACGTTTAGGGCTGCCGCTGTAGACCAATTAACCATTTGGAGCGAGAGAGTGGGAGTTCCTATCATTAAACAAGCTATGGGCAGCGATCCAAGTGCTGTTGCATACGATACAGTAAAAAGCGCCATAGCAAAAGGAAGCGATATTGTAATAATAGATACTGCGGGGAGATTGCACAATAAAGCTTATTTAATGGATGAATTATCGAAAATTAAAAGAGTTATTAGCAAGATAATTCCAGATGCACCACACGAAGTAATGTTGGTTTTGGATGGTTCTACTGGGCAAAATGCTTTAGAACAAGCCAAGCAATTTACCGCAGTTACCAATGTAAATAGTATCACTATTACCAAACTAGATGGTACTGCAAAGGGTGGAGTTGTTTTAGCAATTGCACATCAATTTAAAATTCCTGTGAAATTCATTGGTGTTGGTGAAAAAATAGACGACCTATTGGTGTTTGATAAACATGAGTTTGTGGATAGTTTGTTTAAATTATAACTGCATTCTACCCCAAAATATTTTCCCTTTTAAAGTCCATTTTTCTTCCAAACTGAAATTATTTTATCGTTTTCTACAATTATTTTATCATTTCCTTATAGATTTGTCACGTTAATTAGCTTATGAGAGCATTACAAATGGTAGATACTAAGACACAGTATCTCAAGATTAAAGAAGAAGTAGATGCAGCAATTCATCAAGTGCTAGACAGTGCCGCATACATTGGTGGCAAGGTAGTTCAAGACTTTTCCAATGCATTAAACGAATTTATTGGCAGTAAACACACCATTACTTGTGCCAACGGAACCGATGCCCTTCAAATAGCCATGATGGGATTGGGTTTGCAACCAGGCGACGAAGTAATTACGCCATCATTTACCTATATAGCCACAACAGAAGTAGTTGCTTTATTAAGATTAACACCCGTTTTTGTAGAAGTAGATCCTATTACTTTTTGTATAGATCCAGCAGCTGTAAGAGCAGCTATTACCCCAAAAACCAAAGCAATAGTTCCAGTTCATTTATACGGTCATGCCGCTCCAATGGAAGCAATCATGCAAATAGCTGAAGAGTTTAATTTGTATGTAATTGAAGACAATGCACAAGCCATTGGATGTGATTATACATTTAGTGATGGCACAAAAAAGAAAACAGGTTCTATAGGACATATTGGATGTACATCATTTTATCCAAGTAAAAACTTGGGTGCTTATGGCGATGGTGGTGCCATATTTACTAACGATTCTGTATTAGCAGAAAAGCTAAAAATGATTGCCAATCACGGTCAAAATGTTCGCTATTACCATGATATTGTGGGTTGCAATTCACGCTTAGATGCCATTCAAGCAGCTATACTCAATATCAAATTGAAACATTTAGACGAATACAATGCAGCTCGCCAAGCAGCTGCCGAATTTTATAACGATGCTTTTAAAAATATAGATTGGATAGTTACTCCTAAAGTAGCAGCATATTCAAACCACGTTTATCACCAGTACACGCTTATTGTAGAAGGGGTAAATAGAGATGAATTGTCTGCCTATCTTGCTAAGAATGGGGTACCCAACATGATATATTATCCTTTACCCGGCCACCGCCAAAAGATGTTTGCTAACTTGAACTTGCCAGAAATTGATTTACCTAAAACAGATTGGCTTACAGAAAGAGTAATTTCTCTTCCTATCCATACTGAATTAGATAATGAACAACTCTCGTTTATTTCATCTCAGTTAATAAATTTTAAAAAGTAAAAAAATGAAAATTGCAGTAGTAGGTACAGGTTATGTAGGATTGGTTTCAGGAACTTGTTTCGCAGAAACAGGTAATAAAGTAACTTGTATAGATATTGACGAAAAAAAAGTTGCCAAACTTTCTAAAGGAGAAATAACCATTTATGAACCCGGTTTAGAGAAAGTTTTTTTAAGAAACCTGAATGAAGGCAGGTTAAAATTTACTACTAGCTTAGAAGAAGGCGTAAAAGATGCTTCAATCATTTTCCTTGCTTTACCTACCCCTCCCGGTGCAGATGGTAGTGCAGATTTAAAATATGTGCTTGGAGTAGCAGATCATTTAGGAAAAATATTAACTGATTATAAAGTAATAGTTGATAAAAGCACTGTTCCTGTAGGTACGGCTGCAAAGGTTCATGCTGCTATTGCTGCAAACTATAAAGGAGAATTTGATGTGGTAAGTAACCCTGAATTTTTAAGAGAAGGGGTAGCTGTAGACGACTTCATGAAACCAGATAGAGTAGTAATTGGTGCTAGTACCGAACGTGCAAAGAAATTAATGGGTGAATTATATGCACCTTATGTTCGTCAAGGAAATCCTGTAATATTCATGGATGAAAAAAGTGCTGAGCTTACCAAGTATGCAGCTAATTCATTCTTAGCTACTAAAATTTCCTTTATGAACGAAGTAGCTCAATTGTGTGAGCGCCTTGGTGCAGATGTGGATATGGTAAGACGTGGTATTGGTAGCGATGATCGTATTGGTAAACGCTTCCTTTTCCCAGGAATTGGCTATGGTGGCAGTTGTTTTCCTAAAGATGTGCAAGCATTAATTATGTCTTCTGAAGAAGTGGGATATGATTTCCAAATTCTGAAAGCAGTAGAAGATGTAAATGAAAAACAAAAGCTACATCTTATTCCTAAAATAACTAAGTACTTCGAAAACAATCTTGCAGGAAAACATTTTGCTATTTGGGGCTTAGCATTCAAGCCAAATACTGATGATATTCGCGAAGCACCAGCTTTGTATTTAATTAAATCTCTTACAGAAGCAGGAGCAACTGTAACTGCATTTGACCCAGAAGCTATGCCAAATGTAAAAGGAGTAATTGGCGATAAAATAACTTATGCAACTAGCCAATATGAAGCATTAGATAATGCAGATGCACTAATTATTGCTACTGAATGGGCTGAGTTCAGAACTCCTGACTTTGAAATAATGGAAGCTAAACTAAAAACCAAAGTAATATTTGATGGTAGAAACCTGTTTGATGCTACTCAAATAAGAAATGCTGGTTACCATTACGAAAGTATCGGAAGACCATAATCCCCCTTTTTCTACATTCTTAAAAAAAATAAATAATTAATTATCCAAGCATGAAAAGAGTTTTAATTACTGGAGCTGCAGGGTTTTTAGGTTCACATTTATGTGATCATTTTATTAAAGAAGGATACCATGTAATTGGTATGGACAATTTAATAACAGGCGATATAAAAAACATTGAGCATTTATTCCCATTGCCTCAATTTGAGTTTTACCATCATGATGTTTCTAAATACATTCATATTCCTGGTCAACTAGATTATATTTTACATTTTGCATCTCCTGCAAGTCCAATTGACTATCTAAAAATTCCTATTCAAACTTTAAAAGTAGGTTCATTAGGAATTCATAATTGTCTTGGTTTAGCAAAAGACAAAGGCGCTAGAGTATTAATTGCCTCTACAAGTGAAATTTATGGTGACCCATTGGTACATCCTCAAACAGAAGAATATTGGGGCAATGTAAACCCAATTGGCCCACGTGGAGTATATGATGAAGCTAAGCGTTTCCAAGAAGCTATTACCATGGCTTACCACACTTTTCATGGTGTAGAAACTAGAATAGTTCGCATATTCAATACTTATGGCCCTAAAATGCGCTTGAACGATGGTAGGGCTTTACCTGCATTTATTGGTCAAGCATTGCGTGGTGAAGACTTGACTGTTTTTGGAGATGGTAGCCAAACACGTAGTTTTTGCTATGTAGATGATTTAATTGATGGTATTTATAGATTGCTTTTAAGTGACTATGCTTTCCCAGTAAACATTGGTAATCCTAATGAAATTTCATTACTTGATTTTGCTGAAGAAGTGTTGAAATTGACAGGTTCAGATGTTAAGATTGTACACAAACCATTGCCTAAAGACGATCCAAAACAACGTCAACCAGATATTACAAAAGCAAGAGAAATATTGGACTGGGAGCCTAAGGTTGGTCGTGCAGAAGGTTTGAAGAAAACGTATGAATACTTTAAATCTTTACCAGCTGATGAATGGCAAAAACAACCTAAAGAGTTTGTAAGCAATAAGTAATAGCTACTAATTACCTACTTGCAATACTGAAAAAAATAGAAATCATAATAAAAAAAAGCCCCAATAATTATCATAAGTTGTTGGGGCTTTTTGTGTTTGGAGTTTAATGAGTTATAATCAATTTAACTTGTACCACTAAAATATTTTTAAGCATATAAACCACATCTTTGCTTACAAAGTGATGGGCGATAATTAATTATTTTTCTGTCAAAACACTTTCAGTAAGAGAATCTATTACTAAATAATTGAATCATTGTAAATATGAGCCTTCCAAGAACTTCTTCTACATTAAAAAGCTTGCTTTTATGTATAACTCTATCAATTCTATTAGCTGCTTGTCATAGAAAATCAATTCCACAAAACGAATTCACAGGAAAGAATTCAAAGAACACAACTTCTGAAACTGGTATGGCAAGTTATTATTCTGACAAATTAAATGGCCATAGCACAGCTAGTGGAGAAAAGTATCAATCATCAAAGTTCACAGCAGCACATAGGAAGCTTCCTTTTGGTACAATGGTCAAAGTGACTAATTTAAAAAACGGCAAATCAGTAATGGTAAGAATAAACGATAAAGGGCCTTTTGTTTCTAGTAGAATTATTGATTTAAGCGGTGCGGCTGCAAAAGCCATAAATATGATTAACGATGGAATAGTAAAAGTAACCATTGTATATGCTCGTTAAAACCATTGAAATATTAAATAAACCTATAAAGCAGAATAACAAGATAATATTATTTACAACCTTACTTAAGTTTATTAAAAAGCCCGATTATCAACTAATCGGGCTTTTTTAATTATAAAAAATATTGTCCTATTCAACTGTTATTACTTTCAATTCATTGCCTTTAATGCCTGAAGCTTTTAAGTAGTATATACCTTTTGCCAATTTGTTTTGTGACTGCAAATTGATAATGTAGGAAGAATTACCTTTTAGAGCAGCAACTTTTTGTTGCATTAATATCTTGCCATCTATACTAGTTAGTTGCAATTGAATATTCTTAGCTGTTTCCAATGAAAATTGAACTTTCACAATACCATCTGTAGGGTTTGGTACAACCTCCCAAGTTTCTTTAGTAATTAAATCAGCTGCTTTGCTTGCAATAACACCACTTGTTTTTATAATATTGTGTTTTTGATAATTACCATCCCACGCTTCTATTGTGGCAATATCATTACTTAAGAAGATATTTTCTTGTTGAATATCAGTCAACTTAGTAAATACTAATTCTATTAAAATACTGCTATCATTCAATGTTTTTGGAATTAGTTTTTCATCGTTCCACAAGAAACTAATTTTTCCATTTTGAGCTTGGTTTATTCCGTAGTCCAAATTCAATACATTCTGCTCAATTCTCTTTAACTGCAATGCATGTTGGTTATAATTCAAAGTAAACTGCATACCTAATAAATTAGAGAATCCTTTCACCCTTATTGGAACACGTATCTCAGTTTCATTACCAACAGTTACATCATTGTAATACAAATCAACTGGTTTGTTTTTCTTTAAATTAGTTCCTAATAATGTTGCATCCCAATCCCAATTTACATCTCCTAATTTTAATCCCACAAAGCTTTCTTTCAATTTGCTACCACTAATTTTGGTATAGATAATCGAATCCTTATAAGGGAAAGGATTGCTTGAATCCGGGAATTTATAGGCACTATCCACAAAAGCCCATAAACGATTGCCCTTAAAAGTAGTATCAATTCCTAATGCCAAACGCTTAATGTAAAGTATGTCAATTGTAGAAACATCACCACTGTTGTTTACATCTGCTGCAACTATTTTATAAGGAGAATTTAGCAGGGTTTTATTTAGAATATGAGATTGAACCAAGATAGCATCAATTACAGTAACTCCATTGTTCTTAACAGAGTCGTTGTTCTTACTTAGTTTGATATTATAAGTTCCTAATTTGCTACTTACAATATTCCCATAAGTTCCATTTGTATTACTAGTTATCAATGGTGAATTATTCAATAAAACACTTACTCCTTTAATAGCTTCACCTTTTGAGTTTCTACAATTTCCAGCAATAATTAATGAATCTTTTACCACTATTGCAATTGTAGCATTTGCATTAGAACAACCATTTACAGATACAGCTAATGAATAAACACCAGTATTTAAAGATGTACTATTGCTTATAATTGGATTTTGATTATTGGAGCTAAAGCCGTTTGGCCCTGACCAACTATAAGTTGCATTGCTGATTGCAGTTGCAGTTAATCTTATACTATCACCAAAATACAATGGAGTAATGGCATTTATTGTAACTGATGAAGTACTATCTAAACAACCAACAAATACTTTTGTAACAATTGTTTGACCAGAGCAACTAGCATTAATTGGTGTAACTTGAATAATTATGGTATCATTTGGATTGCCTGCAACAATAGTTAGCTTGTTACCATTAGTGTTATAAGAAGTAGCATTGCTAATATTCCAAATGTAATTTGTTGCTCCAGATACACTATCAATAGTAAAACTACCCGTTTTGCCAGTTTTAATAACCGATGGACCATTTAAAACGCCTCCTGTTGGTGGTGTGCCAACATTTATATTGATGGTGGTACTTGTTGCATTGTTAGAAAGCGTACTATCGAATTGGTTACTACGCAGAATATTCGCATAGGCTTGAATACTACTTACAGAAGTTGAAGAAACTGCACCAACTAAAGACAAACTAACTGATTTTCCAGGTTGAATGCTATCTATATTCCAATAGCCTGAAACGGGGTTGTATTTTCCAGAAGTTTGACTTGCACTATTGAAAACAAATGTTGCTGGAATGGATGCTGTGGCAATCACATTTTTAGCAGTAAAACCTCCATTATTGGTAATTGAAACAGTAAAACTTACATCACTTCCATTACAAACTGCTGTAGTTGTACCATTTATGTCAATTGATAAATCTGTAGAGATAGTTGGCTTTAATCCAAATACCATTACACGATTCATATCTCTTCCTGTTACATACAATCTGCCATACAAATCATAACTTACATTATAGGGATGATACATATTCTGATTGGTTGGACTTCCAGTTGGATAAAAATTATATGCACTGGTAAAATCTGGCTGCCCCAAAACCGCACTAGCCGCTGCACCATTAGTTGTAGGTATAGAATCGAAAATAAGTACTCTATTATTATCGTATTCACCAATGGCAACTTTACCATCCGGAGCTACCGTAACTCCTACTGGTCCACTTAAAGAACTAGCATTAATTGAAAAACCATTACTAACAAAATCAGGTTGCCCAATCACAACATCGGCAATTGCACCATTTACTGTAGGTACTTTATTAAATACCAGTACTCTGTTGTTTTTAGTATCTGCTATTAAAAGTTTACCAGAAGGGGATACCCAAACGCCCCATGGATTATAAAAAGAACTAGATGATAGACCTGTTGTCCCAGTTGTGAAATTGGATTGCCCTACTACCACATCGGCTAGGGTATTGTTTGAATTAGGGATTGAATTCCATATTAAAATTCTATTATTGTTTTGGTCAGCTACAAATAATTTTCCATCCGATGAAACAAAAATGCCAAGTGGTCCATTTAAAGAAGATTTACTTAAACCTCCGGTTCCTGTAATAAAATCTGTTTGTCCTAATACCAAATCTGCTGGCTGTCCATTTGAAGTTGGTATTGTATTCCATATTAATACACGATTATTAGGGTAATCACAAACTAACAATTTATTTCCATCTGGACTGAATGCCACTCCATTTGCGTAACTAATATTTGACTGGGTAGGCGCTCCAGATGCAGCTGATGTAAAATCTGGTTTACCCACAACAATATCAGCTGCTTGCCCATTGGTAGTAAAATTATTCCACAATAGTACCCTATAACCTGTTTGATCTACTACTGCAAGTACACCTTTTGCACTAATAGCACTATAACTTGGTCCATGTGTATTTACATTAGTTTGTGCAGACACATTACTTGTAAAATCTGCTTGTCCTACTACCAAATTAGCAGCTGCGAAAGTTGGGAACTGTTGTTCACCGTCAAATGGTTTTACAGTTAGTGTTATTGTATTACTTGTTGCAACTTTCACAGAAACGCATGTAGAATTACTAGTAATAACACAAGTAATCTTATCCCCATCATTCAATCCATTATCTATATAGGTTATACCACCACTTCCTACATTCACTCCATTCTTTTTCCATTGATATGTAGGGAAACTTCCACCATTGAAAGGTGTTGCTGTAAAAGTTACTGCACTTCCTGAAAGAATAGCTCCAACGGGATAGGCTGAAATACTTACAGATGCAGGAGTAGTACTAGTATAAATACCTACAACAATGCTATTACTTACTACAGATACATTTTTACAACCACTCGTATTGGTAATTTGACATGTTACAGTATCCTTGTTTTTTAAAGTATTTATACTTAATGTATAATTTGTTGCATTAGCTATTGGTGCTCCATTCCTAAACCATTGAAAAGTTGGTGATATTCCTGCATTAGAATAATTTGTATAAAAATTAATACTTGTACCAGCACAAACACTTGATGATGTTGAAGTATAGGCAGTAATTGTAGGCGTAACTACTGTATTGACTAAAATAGATGCTCCTTTTGTAACTGAACAGCCTAATGAATTTGTAACTTTTACAAGATAATTTCCACTACTTGTAAACACATTTGATGCAGCATTTGGATACAATCCCCCACTCCACAAATAAGTAACGCCGCCTGAAACACTTAATGTATCAGAAACACATCCCACATAGTTTCCTGTAAAGGCAACTGTTGGCTGCGTACAACTACTTTTCTGAATTGTAATATAATAATCTTCTGTTTCACCATAAAAACCAGAATTACATGGATTATTGCCAGGATTGGAATATCTACCAGACATTATTCTAAGTAGGGTATAGCCAGTAGATAAGGTATCTGGAATATCAATAAGCGTATCATATACAGCCCCTTGTGTTGCTTTATATCCGTTCATTACCAATTCTGATGTATCAAAAACGCCATTCTTATTGAAATCTATCCAAGCAGATATTCCTTCTGCACTTAAAGTACTTGTTTCAACTGTTAAGCGATATGTATTACCCCTGATAAGATTTGTCGTGTTTGGAGCACTACCAAAAAAGGTATATCCACCATTAGTTGGATTATCACAATTAGAAGCTCTATCAATTGTATTAAATTGTACTCTACTTATATAATCATTGTAGTAGCAATAAGAAGTTGGTAAGCAATATCCACGAATTACAGATGCTATATTGGAATTACTTTGAACAGTTTTTGGACTAACACATGCAAGTGAACTTGTAATTCTACAATATACTACATCTCCATCTTTCAAATAAGCATCATAGTAGATATAATAATTATTACCGAAAACTACCGCTCCATTTTTAAACCACTGATAAGCTACAGTAGTTCCTGCATTTACAACAGTTGCAGTAAAAGTAACCGGTGTACCAGATGTAATTACTCCAATAGGGCTAGCTGTAATTGTAACTTTAGGCGATACAATAGAAGTAATTACATTCATTTTGATTGTATTACTTACAGATGGTAAAGCACACAGTAGTGAACTTGTTAAATAACAATTCACTGTATCTTTATTGTTTAGAGTGCTAGATGTGAAATTAGCAATAGTGCTTTTAGAAACCCCATTTACTTTCCATAGATAACTTGGTGTTGCACCTCCATTGGATACTGAACTAGTATAAAATGAAACTGATGTCCCCTTACAGATAACTGTATCATTTGTATAAATGCTAATGTCTGTAATTATAGCAGGATTAACAGTAACATTCACAGCAGTTTGAACCGAACAACCATTGCTTCCGGTGGCAGTTAATGTATAAAACCCTGTAGTAGTAAATGTATTAGCTGCTGTATTTGGTGAACTTCCACCACTCCAAACATAATTTACAGCACCACTTGCAGTAACTGAAACACTATTACATCCAGTATAACTTGGCAATAAATTAAGTGTAGGTTGCACACATCCTGTGTCAACTATAGTTACCAAATAATCTTCTGTTTCACCGTAATTAACTGAATTACATGTATTGGTTCCTAAAGAAGCATAATAAGCAGAACGAACACGCAATCTCGTTTCACCACTTAATACACCATTTGGAATTACCACACTTGCATAATAGGTTCCATAAGTATATTTCAAACTATCAATAAGTTTTTCATTAGGTTCATAAGTGCCATTTTGATTATAATCTATCCAAGCAGCAGCTCCTTGTATATAACTTGTGCCTGTATTTATGGCCAATAAATAAGTATTGCCTTTCTTAAGTGAAGTTGTATTAGGGGCAGAACTAAAATAACTATATCCACTACTATCGCAATAAGAATTTCTATTTAAAGTATTTAATGATACATTGGTAATATATACCACACTACAACTAGCCGGAGGTATGCAATACACAGGCGTTACTTTAGCAGTAATGCTATTACTTGTTGCCACTTTAGGACTTGCACACACCAAACTACTTGTAAGTTTACAATAGATTACATCGGAATTGTGTAGGGTATCAATTGAAAAGGTATTTGAATTAGTACCTACAGCCACTCCATTGTAATACCATTGATACACAGGGTTTCCACCACCACTTGTATTGGATGCTGTGAATGTTACCAATGTTCCGTAATCTATTTTACCTGAAGGGCTTGCAGTAATAGTAACTGTAGGAGCTACTGCACCTGCACTTCTTACAATCACTATATTGTTGCTAATTGCATTATTGGTGCTTGCACAAGTAGAATTACTTGTTAGAAATGCTTGTATCGTATCACCATCTATAAAAGTGTTAGATGAAAAATACGCCCCAGTTCCTATTACTACGCCATTCTTTCTCCACTCAATTTCAGGATTATTTCCTCCATTAATAGGATTGGCTACAAATACCAATGTGCTAGTATCACCCATACAACCCGGATTGTTTCCTTTAGATAAAGTAATACTTACCGAAGGAACAATGGTATTGTTTACAAGGCTGATATCTGTTCCATTATCCCCGCCGGTTGCAGCTGGACTAGTACTTATTACCCTTACTCGGTATTTTGTACTTGGTGTTTGACCAACAGGATATGTTACATTAATAGAGTCACTAAATCTTTGGGTAATAATTCCAATACTTGAAGGATTACTAAAACTTCCTGTAGAATCGGATAATTGTACAATAAAATTATTCCCATTATTGTAAGAACCAAATGCTTGATAAGATACTTTGCCAATTTCTCCCATACAATATTCTTGTTTTGAAAGGGAATTGGTTACTATATAATTGCCACTACAATATACTGCCGCCCTAAAACCTAATGCAGGAGAAAAACTAACTGTTGTAAATTTAAACGTCAACTGACCTTTTGCATTTGTAGCTATTACAGAATCAATTTCTGCACCATTTACATAGTTGTAATAGGTTTTTAATAATGGTGCTGATGTTGTATTATCTCCATCGTAAATAGAAAATGTTTCGCCGCTGTTTATATACAAAGATTGAATTACCGATTTCAATTTTGCACCAAAATACAGGGGAGTAAGGGTTTGGGTATAGGTAGTATTGGGTGCATAATTACCAGGATAATTGGGAGATACTAAGTTAAATGCACAACCGGTTAAATTGCCATCAGTTAATGAAGTAGCATTGTTAGATGGACAGTTGGTATTGAATTGCCAATTGGTATTGGTGGTAGAACTTACTTTTACTACAATATAATTTGGTCCATTGGTTTTGGGTTTATAGTTAAATGATAAATAACCATAGTTATATACATAATTCGTGGTAGTAGCAACCAATGAATCGGCATAATACACTTCCATTTTACTTGGACCATTATACATATTATAAGTAATAGCTACCACACCAGAAACAGCACCTACGTTTCTTACTACATAAGTAGAATATCCACCGAAGAAACTTCCATATCCTGAATAAAAAGAGCTATCGCAACTGCCTACATAACCATATTGAAAAGTGGTTTGACCAGTACAACCATTGGCATCTTTTACATATACATTGTTGGTAGAACCTGGAAAAGTAAAGAAGGTATTACTTAATAAATAATTAAACCCATCAATGGAATAGGTATATGGAGCAACACCACCTGTGGGATTTACCGAAAAACCTGTTGGAGAAACATTGTTGATACCAACTACTATTGTTGGACAAGCTTTTTCTGCTTTTTGAATGGGTTTTCTTCTAGTATTAGCTGGCTCATTAGCATACATAGCTACATTGCTTAATAATGTAGCTATTAAAAAAGCTGCTAAAAAATAAATTTGCTTCATAAAATTGATTAAAACGTATATAAAATGTATTTACAAACTAAAAATGAAAAGCCAAAAACGCTATTTTTTGCTTGGAATTGGAAGGCTTTGGTGTTATAATATAATAAAGAGTTACTGTGGAAACATACAACAACGCACCTTACCTATAAGCCACTAATTTCTTTTACCCAGTATATCTTTTTAATGAAGAGATATTTTTAGAGTAGCCTATACCAATTGTTCAGTTGCGAAAATAGCTCACAAGCCAATAAATCCTTCATTTTTTTATCTATTTTAGGCAAAATGAAAGCATATTTTATTTTACAATATGTTTTTAATGGAAATAATTGGTAAGAATAGTAGCTATTGTATAGAATTGGAGAAGATGTTTGGTGTTAGATTAGATTAGGAATTAGTTATAGATATTATCCTAGCGTATATTCCCAAACAGATTCGAAATAAAATATTGAGATTTTAATGATTGGGATTAATAAAATCCCAATAATGATTAAAACGAGATATATTTCAGAATATATCATTTTAATGATGCTTTCTGAATTAATTTCTAAAGCAACCAAACCTTATGAAGGCCATTTAGACGAAATTTTATGGCTTTCAAATTTTTGGGATACTATGCTACCACAATTTATTGATTTCTAAAATTTGGAATGCCATCCTAACAATATTTTATGGCTTTCCAAAATTTGGAATGCCATCCTAACGATATTTTATGGCATTCCAAAATTTGGAATGCTATCCTAACGATATTTTATTGATTTCCAAAATTTGGAATACCATCCTTAGGATATTTTATGGCTTTCCAAAATTTTGAATGCCATCCTAACGATATTTTATAGCTTTCCAGAATTTGGAATGCTATCCTAAAGACATTTTATCGATTTCCTGATTTTGGAATGCTATCAAAAAATTAAATTTTATTAATTCCACCTTAGGAAAATGTATTTCTCTAAGTAGTATTAGTGTACTAATCCTTCGTCTTGATATTAATCAAATAATCAAATAGACTCACTTCTGATGCAAGTGCTAATTTCTTACGCAATCTATACCTACTAATTTCTACACCCCGAACGGAAATATTCATTAGCTGAGCTATTTCTTTGGTAGAAAGGTTCATTCTCAAATACGCCGAAAGTTTCAATTCATTCGCAGTTACATTGGGATGTATTTCTTTCAATAATGTTAGAAAATCACTATGCACTTTATCAAAGTGATTGCTAAAATTGGCCCATTCATCGTCAAGATGGTCATCTTCATTCAGTGTTCTAATAAGTTTTCTTAGCTCGCTAATAGCATGAGGATTGTCTATTTCTTTCATTATCTGCGACAACTCAGTTTTAATCTTTGCCAACAACTCACCCTTTTTCAATAAGTGCATAGCAGAAGAAGCCAATTCAGAGTTTTTGAAATTGATATCCGATTCTAATTTGTCATTTCTAAGTGCTACTAATTCATTGTCTGTTTTTGCACGTTCAAGTTCATAGATATACAATTGGTTCTTTTGTTTTTCTTCATAATTGGCACGCTGCTGTCTGAATTTTCTTTTAAGCAATAAGAACAACACATAATTGCCAATAACAAACACGATTAAGTAGAAAATGTATGCCCAAATTGTTTGATACCACGGTGGCAATACCTTAAAACTATAGCTAGTTATTGATGATTCGTTACCTAAATTGTTTCGAACCTTTGTTTCAAAAACGTATTTGCCTGCGGGCAAGTTGGTATATTCCTTTTCAGTTCTTTTGGTCCATTCACTCCAATTATCATCAAAACCTTTCAAACGAAAGCTGTACTCCAAGTTGGATTGGTAAGCATATAATGCAGCAGAAAACTCAATTCTTATTGTTTTCCAATGGTTGTGAATGGCAGAAGCATTTTTGTTTACATCACTTTGCACATCATTAAAAGTGTTGAAATATCCTCCAAACAAAACACTGTCCGTTTTATCTAGTATATGCACTTCACGTACTTGAACAGATAGAGCGGGATGCGTTTTTCTATATTTATCATAATTTATGTGAAAAAACCCCTTTTCCCCTCCTACTAATATATTGAACTCATTTATAGGATAAATAAACTCAAACCCACTCAGTAGTTTATTTTTCAATTCTGGGAAATAAATAACCTGTGTTTCTTTTTTGGTAATATCTATTACTCCCAACATTTTTTCATGAATAAACCAAACATTGCCAGCAGCATCTTCTTTCAAATACCTGAGGCTTTGACTTCCTAGTATAGATTGGTAATAAGCGGAAACTTCAAAAATGTCTTTTTCGGCGTTGTAGGTATAAATACCTTTCTCAGTTGCAAACAACACCTCGTTTTTTACTTTAAAAACGTGGTTATTTAAGCTAGATGGGAGCCCTTTATTTACAGAATAAGAAGTAGTTGCATAACTACCCCTATTATTCTTTGTCATTTTAAATATGCCATGATAAGGATGCGACACCCAAATGTTTTCATATTTGTCAATTGCCATAAATCGGGAAGATTCATTAAAGTCTGGCAAATCTTTTTCTTTTATAAGTTGATTATTGGCATTAAAAAAGCCAATCCCTTTATAATTTCCAGCAATAATCACAGCACTAGGAAAACTAGAATATAATGGAAGAAAATTCCAATAACCTGCCTCGGAACAAATTGCTTTGGCAACATTATCTTGAATAAAAAATGCCCCATCATGGTTGCCGAGCAACAATTGATTATTTACTTTTGAAAGATTCCATACTTGACCTTTTGCATTAGCCACAGGGCTAAATATGCCTTTTGAAAAACTTAAATCTGTTTGATTGAATTCTAAAGGAACACTGTAAAGCCCATTTGAAGTGCCTAAATACAATAGATTATTTTGAACAATAGCTGCATAGCCTGATGCGTCTTGCAACAAAGGATTAATTTGTTTTATAGAACTATTGTAAGCAACTAAATCTATTCCATTGTCCAACCCAAGCCAAAGATTCCCTTGAATGTCTAAGAACAAACTGAGTATATTGTTATTTTGAAGACCCAATGTTTTGGTAATGCTTTGTACAATATTGCCCTTTGAATCTATTATAATTATCCCCGCATTTGTTGTAGCCAAAGCAATCCATGTATTACTTACTTTGGTAGCAGCATATATTCTCTGTTCTGCAAAAAGCCCACTATTAGTTGAACTCAATTGATGAAAAATGTTATTAGCCCACAAGAAAATACCATGTTTTAAGGTGGTAATAATGCTTGAGTCTTTGTTTATAGGAATTATTGCTGTTATTGGGTCGCTTATTGGCAATTGATTGGGAGATAAAACTTGTGCCCAACTGTCATTATCAAAAACTAACAATCCAGACTTGTAATCATGAGCCAATAGCTTACCATTTGATATTCCCAAAAAGGTCCATTCAGCATTTGCGTTATAAGATGCAAAAGATTCATTGCTAAGTTTGAAAATCTTAGAAGAAGAACGGAAGAAAGTACTTTTTTGATAGGAAACAATGTCCCAAACATCTCCAAAAGACCTGTCTTTGGGCAACATCAATTTGGTTAATGAGAAGTACTGCAGCTTTCCATTGGCATCTGGCAAGAAATAACCCATTTCATCCTGCCCACCCACAAATATTTTATTATCTATCCCTATTTCTACAGAGCGAACAATGGTTTTATTAGGCAAAGGATACAAGTTCCAGCTAATTCCATTGTAGGTAAGCAAGCCTTCATTGTTTGCGAAGTACATTACCCCATTTTTATCCTGTTTAATGTCCCAGTTTTGAAGTCCAGCTATATAAGACTGTTTAGAGTAATTAGTAATATCAGGAAACCCAATGGTATTTTGACCCAATACCCATACAGGTAGGAATGCCAGTAATAGCAATTTTTTCATGATGAAAAGCAATAATTAGTTGGTGAAAATAAAGAATCATTGATTGTAGATGAAAACCAATTTCTAAAAAAAAGACTTTCATACTTGCTTTAAAACGTTACATCAAGTGAAACAATATAATTATGAACATTTGATGTACCATTGATGTAGTGCCTTTATATGTAAAAGATAAAAGATTCAGCAGCGATGTAGTATTGAAGTGTGCAATTTTTGCTTTGGCATTTTTAATCAAAATACTTTTACACTTTGAAATTTCTCTTACATTTTTCCCCAGAAAAGCTTCTAATGATTGATTGCCAAAAGATGTTTTAAGATTGATAGGTGTAAAAGAAATTTATTGCTAATCTAAAATAATTTAAAATGAAAAAAAATTACTTTTTACTACTCATGCTGAGTTTCATCATGTTTAGAGCACAAGCACAACCATCAACAGCAGCCGCTGCACCCCCTACACGCAATTCATCAGACGTGGTATCTTTATTTAGTGATGCTTACACCAATGTTACAGGTACAGACTTCTTTCCTAATTGGGGACAATCAACAGTAGTAAGCGATGTAACAATTGCTGGTAATGCTACTAAAAAATATGCTACGCTAAATTACCAAGGCATTCAACTAGCATCCTCTATAAATGTATCTGCAATGACTAGTTTGCATGTGGACATTTGGACTTCAAATTGCACTGCATTGGATGTATTTCTAATAAATACTTCACCAAGCACTGTACAACAAAAAGTTACATTAACGCCTACTTTATCGGGCTGGAATAGTTTTGATATTGCATTATCTCAATACAATACAATTGCCTTAAATAATGTAGGGCAATTAATGTTAGTAGGTACCCCATCTGGCACAAGTACCGTTTATGTTGACAATCTTTATTTCTGGAAATCATCTAATACACCAACTATTACAGGCTTTACAGTTCCTGCTAAATTGGTTGGAGATGCTCCATTTACATTAACAGATCCTACAAGTAATAGTATTGGTGCATTTACATATACAAGTAGTAATACAAGTGTAGCAACCATATCAGGAAAAACAGTAACCATTCTTGCAGGTGGCACTTGCATCATTACCGCTACTCAAGCTGCTGCTGGAGGTTTTACTGCTGGTTCTGTTTCCGCTTCTTTAATAGTTAAATATCCAGGTTTAAACTTAGCTGCACCTAATCCACCAGCAAGAAATGCATCTGATGTAGTTTCTATTTTTAGTGGAGCTTATACCAATGTAGCTGGAACTGATTTCTTCCCTAATTGGGGACAATCTACTACTCAAACAAACGATACAATCGCAGGTAATCTTACTAAGCATTTTGAAAATTTCAATTATCAAGGGATTCAATTTGCAAGCGATATAAATTTATCAGCAATGACTACTTTGCATTTTGATTTATATACACCCAATTGTACTTCATTTGATTTTTTCTTAATTAATACTACGGGAACAGTAAAAGAACAAAGTATTACAGTTACACCAAATGCATTTGGATGGAATAGCTATGACATTGCTTTGTCTCAATTCAATACAATTGATTTAACTAAAGTGGGTCAATTGAAAATGGTTGCTACACCAAGTGGAAGTAGTACTGTATATTTAGATAATATTTATTTCTGGAAAAATACAGCAGTAGCAAATGCAGTTCCTACTACAGCAGCACCTACTCCACCAGTAAGATTAAAGAAAGATGTTATTTCATTGTATAGTGGCGCTTATACTAAAGTAGCCGGAACAGATTTCTTCCCTAATTGGGGACAAACTACTGTAGTTTCTGATACCGTAATTGTAGGTGATACAACTATGAAATATGCTACTTTCAATTATCAAGGTATTCAATTGGATAGTGCGAAAGATGTATCTGGAATGAAGAAGCTTCACGTGGATATCTGGACGCCTAATTGCACCACATTTGAAGTATTTTTAATTAATACCACACCTACTGTAGTTGAACAAAAAGTATCATTAAGTCCTACACTATTAGGTTGGAATAGTTATGATATTGACTTAACTAAATACAACAATATTGCTTTAAATAATGTAGGTCAATTGAAATTAGTTGCTACACCATTTGGTAGCAGCACCGTTTATTTAGATAATATTTACTTCTGGACTGATAGCATTAAAGTAATTGTTATTGGTGGAACCAAGCAAATAAACCTTCCAGTAACGTTTGATGATACTACTTATAATTATACAGTTACTGATTTTGGTAATAACCAAACTGTAGATGGTGTAGATCCTACAAATGCTACTAATAGAGTTAAAATTACTACTAAAGCAGTAGGTGCAGAAACTTGGGCTGGTACTACAGTTAGTACTGCTACAGGGTTTTCATCTGCCATTCCTATTACTGCTAATGCAACTAAAATGAGCTTGAGAGTATATGCACCAGCAGCTGGTATTCATGTAAGATTGAAAATTGAAGATCATACAAACCCTGCTAAATCTGTAGAAACAGAAGCTACTACTACTGTTGCTAATGGTTGGGAGACTTTGGTTTTCGATTTTACAAACCAAGCAAGCGGAACAGCGCCAATAAATTATACTTATAAGTATGATATGGCTTCTGTTTTCTTTGATTTTGGTAACCCTGGAGTAGGCAAAGTATTTTATTGGGATGATTTAAGTTTTGGAACAACCCTACCAGTAAAATTTGCCAGCTTTACTGCTACTAAAATGGAGAATACTGCTGCTCTAAATTGGGAAACTGCAACTGAACTAAACAACAAAGGTTTTGAAGTGCAAAGAAGCATCAATGGTGAAAATTGGGCAACAATACAATTTGTAACTGCAAATAAAAATAGCGCTAACAAATATGAAAGCATTGATAAAGCACCAGTAAAAGCCATTAACTATTATCGTTTAAAACAATTAGATATTAATGGTCAATTTACATATTCAAATATTGTTTCGGTTAATTTTAGAATTGAAAATACTTTGAAATATTCTTTCTATCCTAACCCTGCTAAGAACAATGTATTGGTAAGTGTAGGCGACTTTACTAGCAATACTGCATCTTTAGAATTGGTAAATATTCAAGGCAAAAAAGTACTTGCTAGAGAAGTAAAAGCAAATAGCAATGTATCTATTGATATTAGTTCTCTTTCTAAAGGCATTTATTTTATGCTTTTAAAAGACGGAACAACCATTCAATCTTCTAAACTAGTAGTAGAATAAGGAGGTTTAATCTCTATTATAATAAAAAGGCGATCAATTTATATTGGTCGCCTTTTTGTTTTTATTAAGAATGTAAATGGGAATGTATGGGAGGTAATAAAGGTTTGGGAAGATTTATTTAGTTAGGCACAAGTTATACTTCGGAAGACATGAGCTAGATGGATAATTTATAATTACTAAGTAAAGACACACGCGTGCACTAGCCACAGTAGATTTTAACGAGTGACTTGAACTAGCAGGGACTTTCGGCTATTCTTCTTAATAATGGCTGTAGTTATTTTACCCCCAAGCTTCAAAACAAAATTGAGAACAAAAAAATTTATGATCACTAAAAACTTCATTCTCTGTTGTTGATGGAAAATAGTAGCTCTCACAGTTAAAGCATTTTCTAACAATGTCTTTATTATCACATTCTAAACAGAGTCCTAAATAAATTTGTTCTTTTTGTTCATTGAGTTTATCTAACAAAAATGAGTTCTCTAAACAAGCATTACACTCTACAATTTCGGCAGCGTTTTCAGTGTCATAATATATAAAACAAGATAAACATTGAATTCCTACAATTTGATTATACTCGTCGAAATTAAATATTTCCATATCAACCATTGCTTTTGCATAACATTCAGGGCAAGTCAAAGTTTTACATTGATTTTTCATTGAGATTGCGTTTGCAAATTTTTCTGCTCCTTTTTTCCAGATTGTATTTCGTGATATTTTATGAGAAAAAATCGCTGAATAAATTAAAGTGTCTTCAAAATTTATTTGATAAATTCTTTGAATAAAAAATACACAACTAATAATGTATTCTGCAAGAGACTCATCCCATTCATTTAGTTTCCCTTTATGAACTATACTATTTCTACTTTCTAAAATAGTGCTTAGATTTTTTTTTGAAATAAGGGGGTTTCTATCGTGGCTAAAATACGCATTCAAAACAAATGAAAAGTCTTTAAATTTTCGATTTGTGTCTAATACAATTTCAGGCTTTCCTATTTTTATAAAATAGAATTTCAAAAATAACTCTAATGAAATTTGCATATTAACAACAGCAAATTTCAAGTATCCATTTTTCTCATCCAATTTTTCAATTAGGGATAGTGAAAAATTAAAGAATGAAATAAATGAGTCTTTTAGTTCTTTTTCTACAGTTTCCATAATTACAGCCAACGAAAAAGGCTTGGTGTTTGTTGAGGAATTTGCATTCAGGCATCCCATAACCAAAGCCCAATGATTGCAATATTGCTGATGTTTTATTTACAAGCCAAATTTATAACGTCAAGCATTAACAGAAGCACAATAAAGAACGAATGCTGAGGCAATATTCGTCTAGCCCCAATAATGTCAAACCATATGTTGCCTGCTGGCGTTTTTTGGGGTCGTCAAGAATTTTTCTTTACTACCTGTTCACATTGTTTTAATAATTCCAATTTTTTGTCTGGTGGTAATTGGTCAAAGTCTGGAACACTAGAGCCTATTACTTTTGCTGGACCATTGCTTGTAATTATATAACCTGGGTCTCCTGCAATTTCTATTAAATTGAATTTACTTCCGCAACTTTTGCAATAAATATTTGTCAAGTTGTGTGGTGGTTGCCAATTGTTTGTTGTTCTGCACATACACGTCAAATCAATTGTTTCAGATGAACCGATTAATCCTTGTTTGATGAAGAAATAGTATTGATTATTACGTGTTTTTAAGTCTTCCGATATTTTCAATATTATATCATTGATAGAACTTTCAAAAATTATGAAAGTATCATTTTTAAATGCTTTTTTTAATGAGAGCAAAACTGATGGCAAGTAAATTTGGAAATAAAATTTTGTTGCAGTTTCTAAAATTTCATATTTAAGCTCACTAAAATTTTCTGTACTTGGTAGATAAGGACTTATGTTGTCTGTAAAAATAACTTCTGAATTATTGGAACTTGTAAAAAAAGTTGAAACGTAACCAATATGAGTAAACTCGGATGAAAAACTAAAAAGATTTTTTATTTCTTCTTTGAATGCTGTGCCTGCGGTTAAACCCAAGTTGTCAAATAGGAAATCTACTTTTTCTCCAAACGTTTTTTTGTCACATTTTGTGATTGCAGATTCCTGTCCACGAATGCGTTCATTGTAATTTAGAGCCTCAAATTCTGTCAATGAGTTTTGTATTGAGGTATTAAAAATGCCTTGCTTTATTGATTTTGTTGCATACTTATTGAAACTGTTCAAGGAAGTTAAAACTTGAAAATTCGTTGACTTTGGCTCAAGTAATATTAATTGGTATGCGTCTGCAACCAAACTATCAATTAATTGCCTTGCAGAGGTTACTAAATTATTAAAGTCTATAAATGACTTTTTTAGTTTACCAACATTTTCTACGGTTATTCCTTGTCTGTTGTCAGGTTGCGTATAATTAATGAATTTTTCAATAACGCTTATATCGTTAAGCAAAATCCTTGGAACAATATTTCTAAAATAAAAAAGTGGTTTTGTATTATCCTTTAAGGCTTCCGAAACCAATGAATCTTTCTTAAATGCTGTGTCTGTTTGGTTTTGAATAATGTTAAAAGAATTTATTCCCCAACTTAATAAATCATTTACATACTTTATGTTGTTACAAAGAACTTCATAATTGTTGAGGGCAGCAGTTGATTTTCTTTCTGATAAATTTTCTGCAATACTTTTTAAAATGTCAATGTCTGTCATTAGTTATTTTTTAATTTGTAGAGTGTAGCAATAATACGCTTGCAGCTAACGGTTAGCGGTAGGCAATTTGTCTTATGGGGTTCTAACTCCAATTGATTTTGCATATGGTTCTATTTGCGCATTTGTCAATGTTAAACCTAAATCTGTCTTGCCGAAATAGATTATTTTGTCCACTCTTTGTTTTAAAGTGAACGCATTAAGTTTCGCTGTCTTGCCGTCATACTCACGTTTTACAATATGTTCAATAACGGAATTAGTATTCAATAATGAGCTTACGTGTTTGTCAATTTCATTAACACAAATTCTGACTAATTTAATAAGTTCAATAGTTTCTTCTTGAGTAAAGTCCCTAACTAATGATTTTGTAAAGTCTAAATGCACTGTCGCGCCTGCTGTCCGCCAATAAGTATTTAGTCGTGGGCAAATTGTCGTGATGAAACTCGTTAATTTAGGATTTGGAGTTTCTATAATATGCGTAAAATGGTTTCTTCTCAGTCTCAAATAGGTGAAAGTGTCTGTAATATTTAAGTTCGGAACATCAAGCGTTTCTCTGGTTAATAAACTAAGTAAATTTTTTTCAGGCTCTTTTCTATTGTCCCAATTGTATGAAGTCAAAGAGTTGAACGATTTTAAAGTATCAAAAACAGTCTTCAGATATTTTGAACTTATTTCATAACAAGTCGCAAAGTATGCACCAAAAGTCAGGTTCTTATTTTCTTTTTGGTGTTTTGGTAGCGAAGAAACTTTTACATGGATTCTTTTTGAATGCGGATTTGTCTTGAATAAATCAATTGTAAAATTGTCTTTGGCTTTGTCTGAGAATGCCACTAATTGACGGTTTAATTCGTCTGTCGCAAATAAATAATACCAGAGTTGGTCGTTAAGTGCGTCAATTTTGTCTACGTGATTTTTTAAAAAATATGTCTTTGCCATTGCCTAATATGTCGTCTTTATTGCTTACCGCTAAATCATAAATATGCAAAAGTTCCATTATCACTCAAACTTTCGCTATTATTTTCAAATCCTTGTCTATAAAGCATTTTAAAAAGTAGACGCAAGTATTTTATTCTTAATAAGAACTTTCGCCAATACAAAAATAGGGGAGTGCTTCACTCCCCCTTAATATTTTTTCCAATGCCACCTTTAAAACAATTTTATTGCTATTTAATGGCTCAAATAGCTATTATAATGGCTTTAAAAGCTATTATAATGGCTTAAATAGCTATTACAATGTCTTAAATAGATATTATAAAGGCTCTAAAAGCTATTATAATGGCTTAAATAGCTATTATAAAGGCTCTAAAAGCTATTATAAATATAATGGCTCTAAAAGCTATTATAATGGCTCTAAAAGCTATTATAAAGGCTCTAAAAGCTATTATAAATATAATGGCTCTAAAAGCTATTATAATGGCTCTAAAAGCTATTACAATGGCTCAAATAGCCATTACAATCTTTAAAAACTACTAAGTAGTAGGTGGCTTAGGAGTTTTAGGTTTACGAGGTTTTTTCTGACCTTCATACTTAGCTCCCATTCTAGCTACTAAATCTTTTCCAGTACCATCTTTCTTGGCTGATTTCTTTAAACTATCATACACTTCGTCTGATGCTTTCATTGCATCTGAACCCGCAGCATTAATGGTATCACAAATGCTAGATACTAAAGCGGTTAAAGGAATACGCACTTTTTCCAATTGATTAATAAGGGTTACATCTTTTGTAAATTCAACTAGGTCGAAATCGGCAGTTAATTTTTTAGGATAATCTTTTGCTCCTTCTAACCCTAAATTTACATAATCAACACTTTTAGATCCCATCACTCGGGTTGCTTTTTCACCTACTGCCAATGTAATTATAAATGGCATTTTACTTCTAATAGTTGTAATTGCAGCTAAAATAAGTGTTAAATCTGCATCGGTTAATGCTGCTGAAATTTTATCAGTTTCCGGCATAACATACTTTTTTTAAATGATTAATAATTTTGAAAGAACAAAAGTAGTAGCCCCAAATAACATAAAAAAAACGAAAAAAAGTTTTTTAAATGTGCTTTAAAACCACTATTGCCTGAAAATTATTGCTGTTATTGCCTTTTGGCTTTGTATACTTTAAATTAGTATATGTAATAAATGATACTATTTATTAGTTAGTAGATATGATGGGTTATAAAATGGTTGGTTATTATAAACATTGCAACTAAGGAATAATAAAAAATAAAATTTAAAGCAGCCCAGTTCTATGTGCTAAATCAATCACTTTAGCCCTTGTTTTGGCACAAAATCTAGCAAATAATTCTTTTCTTTTCAATTCAAATTGGTGTATGGTCATTTTATTTTTAGCTGCAATTGCTTTATAGGGCAAATCGGTACTCATTTGTTGGATATATTTTTTTTCATCTTCTGTAAAGCTAAAATCAGTAGGGTTTGCAATTGCATATTCTATCTGTTCTTTTGTTAGCCATTCATTGGCAAAATAACCATTTTGATATACACCCATAATTGCATTATATAAATTGGCATGTACTTTATTTTTATCTACATAAGCCCTTGCCCCACATGCGGCTATTTTGGTAATTGCTAGTGGTTCTGAAAAAACCGAGATACAGATAATACCTACTTCTTTAAAATTGTCATATACATATTTGGCAGTGTCGTACCCATTCATTGGTTCCATTTTTATGTCTAGCAACAGAATATCAGGCACTAAACCGTTATTAAGGAGGTCAATAACTTCATGGCCATTAGAAGCTTCGCCTATAACGGATAAGTTGGGGTTTTTAAGTAACCAAGATTTTAACCAGTCATTGATAAGCAGATGATCATCACAAATAATTATTTGTATCATACCACATTGTATTTATTTTTTGAAAATATGATAGGTGCAATATAATGAGTTGGCATTAAAAAAATGTTACTACTCACCACATAGGCACATAGACACATAGTTATCAGTTCTTTTTAACTACAATTATCTGTTTTATTCATAAACAATATTGAATTAAAATTAAAGTTGTATTTCTAAGTGTTCTACCTAGCCTATTTATATTACATTATCTCGGATTTTCTATGTGACTATGTGTCCATGTGCCTATGTGCCTATGTGGTGAGTAGTAACTAATTATTAACGTCTAAAAGTTAGATTTCAGTAATAATATTACCCGACAAAAACCTTTGCTTTAAAGCTTCAGAAGGCATAAAACATGCGTCACGCTTACCAAACCATCTATATCTATTGCTAGCAATAAAACTATACACACCATCTCTAATAAACTTTGGAACTATCATAAATAAAGATATGTACCGCCATCCGCCATCTAAATGTTTGGCTACTTCTAAAGCAGCCGTAGATTTTAAGAAAGCCTTTCCTTGATAAATACACACAAAAGAATTGATATTTTCCTGCGGTAAATGATAGGTTTCTAACAATCTTTCACCAATTTCGCTTTGTTGCGATGCAAATAATATGTTCCCTTTTTTATTGTGATTAATAATGAATTGTACACTTTGGTTGCACAAATTGCAAATACCATCAAATAGCACAACAGGATTGTTTGAGAAATTCATTGGATAAAAGTAATTGGTTACTACTCACCACATAAATTTTTAACCAAATAGGCACATAGACACATAATAAAAAAAGAACGATAATTTACAATGACAAAATCCATGTTTTACATAAAGACTTGGATAAATTAAAATTTATTACAGTAATGTTTGTTTAAAAATAGAAACCAAACGATTTACATACCTGTGTGTCCATGTGCCAAAGTGGTGAGTAGCAACTGTAATTGATAAATGAGTAGCAAGTAATTTATAATTCAATCTAAATATTTCTGTATTAATTACTAAAATAAATTGAATAAACTAGGGTGATGAAACCAATTTATTAAAATTCCTTATAATTGCATCCTACACAGTCAATCTAAAAAAAGAAAAACAAAAAAAAATTACATCTACCAAAAAAAATCTACAAAACACTTTGCTGCTTTTGCAGTAATAAACAACCATTTTATGCACATAGACAAAACAACACTACAAGACCTTTCTATTTTTCATAAAGAAGAAGAGCAATCTATTTTTTATAAACTAAACTTCACGCAAACAAATGGTGGTAAAGAATATTTGCGCGCAATAATGGCAGAGCCTTTGTTTCATCCGATAGATGTAATTGATGCACAAAAAACAATATTCTTCTTAACAAAAAAGGTAGCTTCATTACCACAAACCATTACCAATGGAACCATTATGGTTCTTGAAAGTTTTTTTGATACAGTTGTAAATAATTATCCTAAAAGCCCCAATTTTATTAATGGTTTTGCATATAAGGTATTCAATTCGCCAGACTATGCCATTACAAAATACAGTGTTCAACATTTTATAGGATTTATACAAGATTTAAAAACCATTTCAACTATACTTACATCAGAAGATGCTAGTACTAGAATAGAAAAATGGGTTGAACAGATAAAAACCTTGTTACAAAAAGACATCTTTGATACCATTGTAAAAATACCTAAATCAAAAAAACTAACAGCAACAGAAAATATTAGAATAGCGCTCTATTTAAAACATCATTTTAAGAATGAAGCACTTAAACTAATTGATATATATCACCAATTAGATGCCTATAGTAGTTTAGCAAAAGCTTGTAATAACTATTCACTTCAATTTCCATTATTGGTGTTTTCTGAAAATCCAAGATTTAAAACAGAGGGTCTTTACCATCTTCTTTTAAAAGAACCTGTTAGTTATGATATTGAATTGAGGGAAGAAAAAAACTTCATGTTTTTAACTGGTGCTAATATGGCAGGCAAAAGTACCTTTATTAAAGCTGTAGGAATTGCAGCATACCTTGCGCATATTGGGATGGCAGTTCCTGCTAAAAGCATGCAACTAACTCTATTTGATGGACTGCTGACTAATATTCAAATAGAAGATAACATTCTTAAAGGAGAAAGTTTTTTCTTTAATGAAGTACAACGAATAAAACGAAACATTGATAAAATAATGAATGGAAAAAGATGGCTAGTATTAATAGACGAATTGTTTAAAGGCACCAATGTGCAAGATGCTATGAAATGTAGTACTACAGTAATAGAAGGGTTGCTAAAAGCAGAAAATGTATTGTATATATTATCAACACATTTATATGAAATTGCGGAAACGTTAACCCATTATCCAAATATAGATTTCCGTTATTTTGAAACGGCAGTTGTAGATGAACAATTGTCCTTCAATTATCAATTAATTAAAGGAGTAAGCAATGATAGATTGGGATATTTAATACTTAAAAGAGAAGGAGTAGTAGATATGCTAAAGCAAATAAATTAATAGCCAAAACAGCTTAAATAAGTATAAAAAGAAATCAAAATCCTCAAATATTATATCAATCAAAAAAGAAAATTGCATTAAAATTTATTAATTTTCTTAGAAAAGCAGCTTAATGACAAAAAATATGTCTATTTTGCTGGGGTAATTCACTAATTATGATTGAACAGGAAATAATAGAAGGCTGCATTCAGAATGACCCTGTTAGTCAAAGGATGCTGTATAATATTTTAAGCCCCAATATGTTTACCATCTGCTACAGATATGCTGCATGTAGAGAAGATGCAGAAGATATGTTGCAGGAAGGTTTTATTAGAATGTTTACTCAAATAAATACCTACAATCGTTCAGGTTCATTTGAAGGTTGGGTAAGGAGAATAATTGTGAATGCATGTATCAACCATTTGGTTAAACATAAAAAATTCAATGATTATGACGATTTAACCAGTGCGGATGGTTTATATGCAAGAGAAGAATCAGTTTATTCTATTATGCAAAGCAGACAAGTATTAGAATGTTTGCGTTATCTTCCAATTGGCTATAGAACAGTATTAAACTTATTTGCAATTGAAGGATATAGTCATAATGAAATAGCCGAAATGCTAAATATTGCACCACCAACAAGTAGAAGTCAATTTATAAGAGCCAAAGCAATTTTAGAAAAAATATTAGTTGAGAAAAAAATAATTGAAAGCCCAAGTAAAGTTTCAAGTTTGGTAGCTGCTATTTAATTAATGGAATTATTTTAAAAATGGAAGATCAACAAAACTTTGATGATTTTAAAACATTTCTACAAAAAGAAGTAGAAGATATAAAGATGTATCCTTCCGATAATGTTTGGAGTGAAATATCTAAAAAGATTCAACCCAAAAAATCTTGGCCGGCTCTAACCATTTTTGCATTTCTCCTAACTATTAGTTTGGGAGTTGCTACTTATTTAAACTATTCACCAAATAATGCATTAACCAATATTAGTTTTGAAAACAAAAGCCAAACAAACACCTTAGCTAAAGAAGGGGATTCAAAAAATATTTTTTCAACTAAATCAAAAACATCAATACTAAAAGCAAAGAGTACAAGTTATAAATCTGCACCTACTTTAAAGCCTTCTTTTAGTGACAAAGCAAAAGCTAGAAAAAGCTTAGATAACATAACCGTAAGTAATAATCATTCGTTATTTACAGCTTCTATACTTGGAAATAGAATAGCAAAATCAGAAAAGAAAAGGAATCAATCAGTTAGAAATGAATTGTCTGAAAAGAATAGTAATTCAATTATTAATCAGTTAAATTCAGATTACACTCCATTTGAAATGGCACCAATTGTTGAAAATCATCAACTATTACTAGCTGATATCAACCAGGAAAGCAAAAAGATATTATTCCATTTAGGAGATGAGAAGAAACAATCTCTAAATATTGTAGATAGCAATAAAGTTGCAGAAAGCATAGCAACCAATCTCAATACTAAAAATAAAAATGTACTAGCAAATAAATTAAGTATTGAAGTTTATGCAACACCATCAATTAGTTATAGAAAATTAGAAGATGACCAGTTGGCAAATCAATATGCTTCAATGCCAACAAATAAAAGAAATGCAATAAACAAAGAAGTTAGTCATAAATGGGGATTGGGAAGTGAGATAGGTGTAGGTATTAGATATAGATTAACTGATGATATTGTTCTTAAAACTGGTGTACAATTTAATATTCGACAATATTATATGGATGCATATCAAGAAAAAGGATTAGCAACAATCAAAACAGTACAAAATAATAAACTAGATTCTTTAAGCTTACAAGCTTCATATAGTAACAGTAGCACAAATAGTAATCAAATAAAATTGGATAATAAACTGTATCAAATTTCTGTACCAATTGGATTGGAATGGAATGCTTGGAAGGGAAGAAAATTAGGATTTAATATGAGCGCATCCATTCAGCCAACCTATTCATTGAATAGAAATGTTTATATCATTTCAACTGATTATAAATATTATACCGATGGTACTTCATTTTTTAGAACTTGGAATCTAAATAGCAGCTTAGATGCAACTGTAAGTTATCAACTAAAAAAATCTACTATTTATTTAGGACCTCAAGTAAGATACCAGCATTTACCAACGTATAACGACAAATATCCTATTAAAGAATACCGGTTAGATTATGGAATTAAGATGGGTATTGTTAGAACCATTAAATAAAAACGCTTTTAATTAGGCATGTTTGGATAGTTTTGCCGCATGAAGTTTTTATTTTCAGTTTTGTGTATTGTAATCATAGTTTCTATTGGATGTAAATCAAAAAAATCTACTAATGATAGCAACTATACCCCTCCTTTAGTTACTAATGACACTTCTGCTTTCTATGATTTAAATAATTTCTTTGCTACAGAAATAAAAGACGTTGCTACAACACCATATTTCATTTACTCCATTACCACTACTGATGAGAATAAAAGGGATTCAGTGGCAATTACATCCAGTAAATTCGAACAAATTGCTCAACAATTCCTAACAAAAGATATCAGCCAAAAGAAAAACAAAAGTGCTTATAAAGAATCCATCTTTCATGATCTTACAACTAAAACTGTCAATATCAATTATAGTACAGCAGACAAATCCCTTGAAGTACAGAATATTGATATTTTGATAGATGATGAAACCAATAAGTTACGTTTTGTTTTTATAAGAGCATATCAAGTAACTACAGATGCTACAATCATTACCCAATTAAATTGGAAAACAGGTAAAAACTTTTTAATTAATAAATCTGTTCTTAAAAAAGATGGAACCAAAACATCTATTCAACAATATGTAAGTTGGAATGAATAAATATTAATTAAGCTTTGTTTTTACAGAAGAAGGTACACTAAACATGACGCAAGATCAGTTTCAAAATTTATCACACACAATACCTCATCAACCAGGAATCTATAAATACTATAATTCTGAAAATGAATTGCTTTATGTAGGTAAAGCAAAGGATTTGCGAAAGAGAGTAAGTTCCTATTTTTCGAAAACTTTTACAAGTTATAAAACACATGAACTTGTAAATAGAATACATCATATTGAGTTTACAATAGTTGATAGCGAACAAGACGCTTTTCTACTAGAAAACTCCTTAATAAAAGAATACCAACCGAGATTTAATATCAATCTAAAAGATGATAAAACCTATCCTTACATTGTTATTAAAAAAGAAAGCTTTCCTAGAATATTTCTTACAAGAAGAAAATTAAATGATGGTTCTGAATATCTAGGTCCTTTTACATCTTCAGGGAAAGTGCGGGAACTAATCAGTTTTATCAAACAATATATCCCATTAAGAACTTGCAAACTGCCACTAACACAAAGCAATATTGCCAAAGGGAAGTTTAAAGTTTGTTTAGAATATCATTTAGGCAATTGCAAAGGGCCATGCGAAGGTTTGCAAACCTTAGAAGATTACAATGAAGGAATACAGCAAATGAGAGAAATGCTTAGGGGAAACTTAGGCAGTATTATTAAAAAATACAAAATTCAAATGCAAGATTTTGCATCATCCATGCTCTTTGAAAAAGCTGAGATGATGCGAAAGAAAATAGAACATTTAGAAAGCTATCAAGAAAAGAGTGTAGTTGTAAGTAAGCATTTAACCAATCTAGATGTGTTTTCAATTCTAAAAGATGAAAACATTGCTTATGTAAACTACTTAATGGTGCAAGGAGGAACTATTGTACAAACACATACTGTACAATTGGAACCCAAACTAGATGAGACCGAAGAAGAAGTACTTTCGTTTGCCATAACCAATTTACGAGCAACATTTAATAGTTTGAATAACGAAATAATCGTTCCTTTCTTGGTAGAATTAGGTGATGAATCATTAAGTATAACTATACCCAAAAGTGGCGATAAGAAAAAATTGTTAGATCTATCTCTTAAAAATGTAAACTACTTTCAAGAAGAAATTAAAAAGAAAAGAATTCTTCATCTTGAAGGTAAATCTGATTGGGAGAAGAAAAATGTTTTGTATGAATTACAAAAATATCTTCACCTTTCAATTGCTCCCGTTCATATTGAATGCTTTGATAATTCCAATTTTCAAGGAAGTTATCCGGTAAGTGCTATGGTTTGCTTTATAGATGGAATGCCTAGTAATAAAGATTATAGACATTACAATGTAAAAACTGTTGAAGGCATAAATGACTTTGCTACTATGAAAGAAGTAGTTTCAAGGAGGTACACTAGATTGACGAATGAACATAAAAGCCTTCCTCAATTGGTAATTATAGATGGAGGAAAGGGTCAATTAAGTAGTGCTATGGAAGCTATAAAAGAATTGAACCTAGTTGGAGCAATGACAGTAGTTGGTCTTGCTAAAAATGAAGAAGAAATTTTCTTTCCGGGAGAAAGTGAATCTATAAAATTGCCTTGGGATAGTGATAGTTTGAAATTGGTTAGAAGAATCCGTGATGAAGTGCATCGTTTTGGCATCACTTTTCATAGAAATCAACGAAGCAGGGGGACATTTAAAAACGAGCTAGAAACAATTAATGGTATTGGAAAACAAACTGCAAGCGAGCTATTAAAAACATTCAAATCTGTAAAGAATGTAAAAACTAAATCAGAAAAAGAATTGGCTGAAGTAGTTGGTTTATCAAAAGCAAAAATCATTATAAATCACTTTCAATTATTGCCAAACGAGCAGTAATGATTCCAAATTAAAATACTATGAAAGATTATATACATATTGGAAAAATTGTAGCCTCTTTTGGACTAAACGGGGAACTAATTCTATTGCATGTTCTTGGAAAAAAACTTGTACTAAAAGGTGTTGAAGCCATTTTTATAGAACAAGTAAAACATAGTTTTATTCCATACTTCTTACAAAGTTCTAAAGCCAAAACGATAGAAGAAAGTTATGTAATGCTAGAAGGTATTACGACTAAAGAGCAAACAAAAAAATTGATTTCAAAACAAGTTTGGTTGCTAGAAGCAGATTTCAGGAGATTGGTAGGTAATGACAGTCCTATTTCTTTACTTGGATTTCAATTATATAATGAAAACGAATTAATAGGAACAATTGATGAAGTAATTAATCAGCCACACCAAGTTTTATTGAAAGTAATGTATAAAGGTAAAGAAGCACTAATTCCTCTACACGAGCAAACATTGCAAAAGATAAATAGAAAAACCGGTGAGGTTCATGTGATACTTCCTGATGGCTTGCTTGAATTATATTGTTAATTTATCAGTAATTATTGATTGCTTATTTCAGCTCAACCCACTCGCTGATATTATTATTAACACTTAAAGTAGCTACAAAAAGTCTGTTATTGGTTGGAATTTTTTCATCCAACCTTTCATAACTAGGATTTAAAGTATCGTTTATTACTTTAATTAAGGTTGCATTTTCTAATTTTTCATCTATTGAATCTGGTAAAGCAAAAATGGCAAACCCTTTAGATTTAACTGAACCTTCATAAACAAAATTAAATCTACTCGCTGTGGCTTTTAGTACTAGAGGCTTTTGTGGAATCAAGCTATCTATCCATTCCATTGGTGGAATAATAGCAGGAAGTGCATAATAATTGTTCTGCAAACTATCTGCCCATCCATTTACATTTCTGAGTAAATCTTTACTACTAAAAAAACAACTGCCTTGTGTGGTTGAATATTCCCTCAGAGCCTTTATCTCATTAGGAATTTCGTTTTTATTCTTCCAAGCAATATTGCTATTGGCTCTGTATATACCATGACCAATAAATAAATGCCTTCCATAAGTATGTTCATTCCACCAAGACAATAACTCATCGTAATCGCAAAGCTTATGCCCGCGCTCCCAATAAAGTTGTGGCGTGATATAATCTATCCAGCCATTTTTTAACCATAAAAGCACATCGGCATAAAGCTCATCATAGCAGGTTACACCCGCTTTTGTATTACTCCCACAAGTATCTGTACTTTTATTTCTCCAAACACCAAATGGACTTATTCCAAACTTTACCCTAAAATTGGTTTCACAAATAATTTCGGAAATATTCTTAATAATACTATCACAATTGCTTCTTCGCCATTCGTCTTTTTTCAGTCCATTACCATATTTCAGAAACGTTTTTTGATCTGCAAATTCCTTATTTGGTAATTTATAGGGATAGAAATAGTCGTCCATGTGGAGACCATCAATATTATATCGCTTCACAATATCTCTTACTATTTCACTTACAAAACTTCTTACTTCGGGCAGCCCTGGGTTGAAATATTTAATACTGCCATAAGTGATAAACCATTCTGGATGCAGAATAGTAATATGGTCATGCGCTAAACTTGATTTAGTAACATTAAATACAGCTCTATATGGATTTATCCAAGCATGAAATTCCATTCCGCGCTTATGGGTTTCCTCAATCATAAAGCTTAAAGGATCGTAGAAAGGAGTAGGTGCTTCGCCTTGTTTCCCCATTAAATATTCGCTCCAAGGTTCAAATGGAGATGGATAAAAAGCATCAGCAGATGGGCGAATCTGCATGATAATGGCATTAAAACCATTGCGTTTGTGTTGGTCTAACAAGTGGATAAAAGATGATTTTTGTTCTTCAACACCCATTCCCTTTTGGGATGGCCAATCAATGTTTTCTACAGTGGCTACCCAAACACCTCTGAACTCAAAATTAACTTGAGCCAATAATGGACTACACTTCAAAAATATAATAAGTAGAAATGCATAAACAAATCTCATGCTTTTAAAGGGATATACTATGCGTTTCAATGATAATTATCTATTAGTAGAAGTGCAAATATGCAATATACTGCTAAATAATTCTTGGCTTACGCATTTTATCAAGCAATTGGCTAAGAGTAGTGGCTTCTTCAGGTGAGAGACCCACGATATCATCTAACTCATCATCTTTTTTATCTAAAGATTCTAAAAGAGTGATGCCTTTGTTGGATATGGTTACATCTACTAGGCGTTTATCAGCACTATTTATCTTCTTTTTGGCAAATCCTTTTTGAATTAAGCGATTTACAAGGCGACTTGTATCGCTCATTTTGTCAAGCATACGTTCCCTTATTTGTTGCGTACTTAAAGGATTATCACTACTTCGTAGAATGCAGAGAATATTGTATTGCTGCATGGTAATATCTTTTCCATCTAGAAACAGTCTTACTTTTTCTTGAAACCAAAAAGCAGTAAAAACAAGGTTTACGGTTGCTTTTTGATATTCATTTCTAAACGAGGTTTGTTTTATTTGTCTTTCGATGCTCATTTCTAAGAAATTTTATATCTCACTTATTTAGCAGGATGTAAAAATAGGTTGGTACCTATTAAGTTGTTTTGTATTAAAATAAATTAATCTGATAACTATATGTAATATTTGTTTAAAGCAATGTATTGAGAGCCTTTATAAACCACCAAACAATTAATCTTCCCAAACAGAAAGCCCTTCACTGCAATTACTACAGATATCTATGTTTTTCCTGCTAGTCATTAGCTCTTTTCTAAACTGCTTATAGTTATCGTTATTCCAAGTTTGCTTGAAGCTTTGTGTTTTTAAATTGCCTAATTGATGGGTAGCATCTTTATCGAAACAGCAAGGAACCACCAACCCATCCCATGTAATTACATTGGCATGCCACAACTTCCAACAATGGTTTTTTAATCCACTCTTTGAAATAGTTTTCCCGGTTTTATCTTTTTTATACCTGCTATACTTTTGAATAGAAGGGATTAATTGGTTTGGATCGTTTTCGAAATCATATACCTGCGCAGTTTTAAATCTTACTTGATCTACGCCAATCTCTTTAGCCATTTGTTTTATCTCTTCTATTTGGTGTTCATTGTGTTTTACCACTAGAAACTGAAAGAACACAAATGGCGTTTGGCTTTTTAGTTCTTTTTTCCACTTAATAATATTTTTGGCTCCCTCTATTACTTTATCCAACTTCCCTCCTACTCGGTATTGTTGGTAAACGTCTTGCGAAGTGCCATCTATTGAAATAATTAATCTATCAAGCCCGCTTTCTACTGTTTTTTTTGCATTTTCATCAGTAAGGTAATGCGCATTTGTGCTTGTAGCAGTATAAATTCCTTTATTGCTAGCGTATTGCACCATTTCTAGGAAGTCGGGGTTTAAATATGGCTCACCTTGAAAGTAAAAAATGAGGTACAACAATTCCTTATAAATATCGTCGATGGTTTCTTTAAAGAAGTCTTTTTTCAGCATACCGGTGGGGCGCGTAAACTCTCTCAATCCACTTGGACATTCTGGACAGCGTAGATTGCAACTTGTGGTAGGCTCGAATGAAATAGATATGGGATAGCCCCATTGAATGGGCTTTTTAAGCAATTTGCTAATTTGATAGCTATATACCACTTTCGTGGCATTCCATGTTCTACGGAGCGTTAATTTTTTAATTAAATTAAGCGTATCAGCTAGATTGAAATAAATCATAGTTGTAAAAGTAAGTGCCTCGAAACAAATAATTTCAAAGTGGGGCTATTACTTTCCTTTATCGAAAAAGAAAATTGCTGATTTGTTGTTTTTTAGGAGGAGTTTTTGAGGTTTTGTTTGGAATATATTTTAGATAAATATTACTCTTTTTAGTGCTTACATTACTCCTGAAACGGGTAACAAGCCTCCTGCAATAACTTACAAACTTCCCGAAGGTGGTTACATAGTCCCTTTTGGTATTTACATTCTCCCTTTTACAAGTTACACTCCTCCTTTTGGATTTTACAAGCTCCCTTTTGGTACTTACATGCTCCCTTTTGCAACTTACATACTCCCTTTTAGTTGTGCGAGTTCCCTTTTTGTTGTGCGGACGCCCTTTTGGCAGTTACATGCTCCCTTTTGAATTTTACATGCCCCCTTTTTGTTGTGCGAGCTCCCTTTTTCTTGTGCAGACGCCCTTTTGGCATTTACATGCTCCCTTTTGCATTTTACATGCTCCCTTTTAGTTGTGCGAGCTCCCTTTTTGTTGTGCGGACTCCCTTTTGATTTTGAAACTGCCCTATTGGCAGTCGAAATGGATTTGGTAGTTTGGAATACCATAATAATTGAAGATAAAAAAATACTACCTGAAGAACCTAGATTAGAAAATTAATTTGTTGATATTATGGCAAATTCTAAGACTTATAAAGCATAGTAAATCATCAATAAATTGATAGAAAAATAAGTAGCAACAACTGCAAATGAAGCATATCTATCAAATTTTAAACAGATTTCAAACCTATTTTCATCATATAATTTTAGTGAAATAATTGACAATAAAATAGTAATTAATATATAAACAAATGTTATGTCATGAATTTTATCAACTAGCGTAAATGAAATGCTTGAAGGTATATTTGCGTCAACAACATACTTATTACCAACTGCTGCAAAAAGCCCCCCGATACTTAGACCAAATCTAGGGTCTACATAAATTGGTTTTATAAAAAAAACTAAAAAAGAAACAAGGAATGCAACATAACATCCCGTAAATAATTTAAAAAACAAAGCCCAACTTTCTCTAGAAAGAAATATGGTGTAGTGCACATTTGTATATTGACTTTCTCCATCTAGTGTAGGATCACCGAAATCAGATTTATAATCACTTATGCCATTCCATATTTTAGAACTATCTATCTTCCAACCTTTTATATCAATTCTATCATTGTATTCAAATTTTTGCTCATCTGCAACTAATAGTATTTTTCTAATATCATGTTCACTTTCCTCAAGAATAATTTCTAGTTTTTGGTGGTCAAAAGGGTAATGTTTTAAATCCCAGTTTTGATTAATAGTTGCCTTGCAATTTTGTGTTGCCCAACGATACCCATTTCTGGTTTCTACACTGATATCTGAGTAGTCATATTTTTTAGCATTGGCAATTTCAATTGTCTGTAATGGCTTTATTGAATCGTTTTTGTACCTAAACCACATCCATAAATCAACATCATACGAAAAGTCGCTTGAATTAAAATCGTATAACGATTTAAGATAAATACCTGTTCTAACAGAATCAGGTTTATTTTGACCATTGCATTTATTTATTAGTATAATTGATATTAGCAACGAAAGAATTACTTTATTCATGCGTTTAATTAGTGAAAAATAGGTGTAGAAATGCTTGGAATAAAGCTTCTATAAACACTTTCTTGAAGCGACAAACTTGCAACAACCAAACCCGTTAAAATAATACCTTTAATGATAAAAAACGTGTAATTTGTCTTCTCCATTTCAATTTTTTGATTTGTATTTTCAAAAAATATTGAAGTTAGAGGAATCGAAATAAAGTAGAATGCAACAAACCAAAGCATATTTAAACCAAAATAAAGTGAAGTAGCTTTTAAAACTTCAAAAAAAGGGTTCGCTAATCTTAATTTATAAACGATTTCAAATGTTTCGTCAATTGCATAAATTGATTTAGTAAATAGCATTAAAGATGATAGGAACATGCTTATAACCTCTGTTAGAAAACTGCTGCTGACAAATGGATTATTGTGATTAATCTTATAAACTTTACTAAGCAAAAATTTAATGATTGTAAGGTTGATTGCTATTCCAATAATTATAATAACAATTAGCGAAATTGTCTTTTGTAAAAGCATATTATTTTGATTTGAGTGATAAAGACCAATAATTAAGATTTGAAATTTGTGTTGGAATTATTCCTGGGCTTATTCCTTTTGCAGTTGTTTCCCAAAGTATATAAATTTTTTGATTTACATTAATTGAAACTCCAGAGAAAGGTAAATTTATACCTAATAATGAATGCGAATAATAGTTGCTGCTGAAAATAGCTACATCATAGTTAAAATGAGATAATATTGTATAAAGCAATAAAGTTCTTGTATCACAATCACCCTTCAAACCAGATAAAAATTCTACAGGTGTGTTAATACCAAATTTTTCGTACCCATCGCAATTCGCATCAGTAGAAGATAAATAGCTTTTAACAAATTCATCAGAATATAAAGAAGCATCACAATCTTGTGGCAGCACAACTGAATATGGTATTGTTTGAACAAAAGATACTATAGCCTCTGCCAATTTTATAGAATCCAAGTTATGTTGTTTTTGTATGGTATCAAAAAGTGAATAAACGCCATTCATCTTTTCAATATCATTTGAAGAAAGTTCTGAAATCATTTTTGAATACCCATCAGTCGTATTTGTATTAATATTCAAATTGCTTTTAAAGCTCTTTGAATTATTATAATCTAACCGTAGCGTATAAAATGTACCTGAATAAACATTGTTATTATAATCTACCCAAGTAGCTTTATGTCTTATAGTATCACTGTTTGAAGTGTCTGTTTTAATTTTATTAAGGGTGTCGTTTAAGTATGCTATCGGTGGGAAGTAAGGTTTTCTGATAACGCTGAACATTGAATAAAGAAACAAGAAAAGCAATAGTATTGAAAGGAAACTAAAAAGCCATCGAAGTTGAAGTTTAAAGAAATAAATTAAGACTGGAATTAGAATAAATGGAAGTAGGTAAATGATTTTCGGAATGATTGTAATTAAAAACAATAGCCCAATTAAACCTCCGATTATTGAATAGACAGTCGATAAAAAATCTTTAGCTGAAAATGTTGTAGAATTTGTTTGATGTGTCCAATTTCCCCAATATGTAGATTTATAATCAGAGTAATAATATTCTAACCTTTTTTGTCCATTTTTTGTTTCAACTTTTCCAGTAGCTAAAGTTGTTTTTGATAATATTTCCTCTTGAAATTTTTCTTCCTTTTCAAATTGTTCAGTATCAATGTATTCTTTTACTAGTTCGTAACTTGAAAGAAAATCTAAAATATAGCCGATTATATTTCCAGTGATTGTACCAAAAACTTCGTTGCCGTCTGTTTGATGCAGCTTTCTATCAATTAGTATATTGTTTATCTTAGTCTCTCTTAAAATTACTGAATATCCATTTTGTGTGTTGTCAATTTGAATTTTACAGTTTAATGATTTGGGTATTTTCTCAAGATCGAAATTTATATCTTCTTCAAAAGGGAATGGACCTTCCCAATCTTTTCTAATACCATTGGTATTAACTGTTACAAAACATTCGTAAATATTAAAAGAGTAGAACTTTTTGAGGATTGAAAGGTGTTGTGTTTTCGTTAATAGTTCACCATTGTATTTGCCAACAAATGAACCGTAGATGTAAGTTTTACGAGGTGTTAAAATTTCTTTTATTACCTCTTTGTATTGTCTGCCATTTTCATCAGTTAGTATTTCATCTTCATTAATTATTGGTATTTCCTCTTCAATTATTGTTTTTGTAATTGGTGTTTTTTGAGTATCAATTATAGTAGAAGTGTTATCTCTCTTGTTGAGAAATAAGTAAATAACAATTACTAGAAATAATATGATAAAGAAAACTGCCAAGCTAATTAGTTGTAAATTTTAGTTAGTAAATCGTGCTCGTTGAATTGAAATTTAGCTTCTGCTTTTTTTGTTGTACGAAAAGGGTGGTCTTGCCAATATTCATACTTTTCAATTGTTAACAAAGTTGTTTCTGCCGCAATTTCTTCTTTAAGTTTTTGTGCAAAATGTGGATTTGCTTCTTTTAATTTTTCTAATATTGGAATCAAATTAGTTACAAGGTTTTTGTTGTAGGTTCTTAGTTTGTTTCCTAAAATTTCGGAGTGTACTTTTTTAAATTCTTGATATTTGGTTAGTACAAGATGCTTTTCAATTTCACTTTTAATTTCGTAATAATTTGTTTTGTTTCTAACAATATACTTAAGTCTTATCGGAACTATAAACATCGCAATTACTATGAAAGTAATTAGCCAAGCTAAGGGGCTTTGAGATAAAAGAATTTGTATTTGTTTGCAATAAAAGTTACTTTGATTTAAAAGGGTTTCAATTTTTATGTAATGTTCTTTCTTGTCTTGTATGTTAATGGTTAATTCATTTTTGAATGCCATTAATTGAGATTGATTGATACTATTGCTATCTGCTGTTATGGTTGAAATTGAGTTTAAAAAATCATCATCGCTTTGAATTTCTTGTTGTATTAATTGAGCTAATGTTGTTCTCAATGAATATGCTTTATAAATGTGTTTGCTTGTTTTGTTTGAAACAGAATCAACCTTTTTTAAAGCATATAAAATACCACGAGAGGTATTCATAAAACCTTGGTCTTCGTTTACTTTATTGTCTAAAAATGTAATTAATTGTTGTTGGGTTGGTGTTGTACTTCTTGAAGTTAAATAGTATTCTTTTTGTGTTTCAATTTCTTTATTAATTATGCTACTATCTGCTGAAATAAGCAAGTTGATTTTATACTCTGTTTTATAGGTTTCCAAACTTTTTGATGCAAAGGATTTTAATAAGAAAACGTTTAAAGGTTGTGCAATAATTATTGCAAGCAGGCATACAAAAAACAATCTTAAAATCAAAGATGCGTTTAACGCCGACTTTGATTTCTCGTCTATATTTTGCCTAAAAAGTTTCTTAAACTTAGAAACAGGAAGGATAGGTGGTGTTATCGTGTATAAAAGTAATAGATAGAAATTTGCAATCAATAACGCCCAAAAAATTCCTATTGGAAGACTGACCCATTTGCTATTTTCATCCTCAAAAAGTTCGCTGATAAAATGTGATGCAGAAAACCAACAAGCAATAAAAATAAGAATAACAAACGCTCCTATACCTGCAAAATAAAATTGTGTTTTGGTTCTGCATTTTCTAATAATATAATCATCTTCACCAGAAAAAAAGCAAAACAACAATCTTAAACTGTTTATTGCCTTATTCATTTGGTTCTATACTTTTAATGTAACTATCTAAGTTCTTATCTATTTTTTCTTTTTCCTTCTCTTTATATTTTTCAACAGCATAAGTTGCTAACTCTTTTTGAATTTCTGTTAGCTTTATTTTTTCAAAAATTGCTTTTTCAGCTTCGTGATTAATTACCAAATGCCTTTCAATGCCCTCTTTGTCTTTATAATAATCATATTGCACTTCAATTCCATTTTCTGCTAACATTAACTCATCTCTGTTTTCTGCTAAGTAATCATATGTTGTTTTTGTTAGCATCAGTTTGAAAAATACTGGGGTCAACTCTATTGCCATAAATAATAGTGTAATAAAAAGAGTTATCCAGCCACCTGCAACCTCTTCGGATATTTTAATTCTTTCTAACAAACCGTCTAATCCATTTGCAATTTTTTCATTACTATTTCTTTCTTTGTCTTTAGAAATCCTTAAATCATCTTTTCTTTTATTCAAGTCTGCCATTGCAGCCCCATTTAATTGGTCGAATCTATTCAATTGATTACTTAGGTCGTCTAATTTAGATTTTAATGCACCTGCTAATTTTCCATCGCCTGGAATTGAACCTGGTACTCTTCCATTTAGTTGGTCTATATATTCTTTCTCTGCATTTCTAATTCTGTCATTTAATGAGTTTCTTTCTTCTACTATTTTTCCAAAATCTTTGTCAAGTAACTTTTCCCTTTCTGCATAAGTTGCATCCACCTTTTTCTGATATTGAGTTTGTTGTTCAATTTGTTTTTCACGAAGTTTTATATCAATTTCTGTTTTAAACATTCTAATTTCAACAGGCTTTGAAATGGTTAAAGCTATAATTGCTCCCATAATTATTCGAGGAATTGCACCTTTAAATTCACCCCAAGTAATTGCTTCTGTACCATCACCTTTACCAGTACTAGTAACAATAAATCTATCAATATTAAAAATCATTAAACCCCATAATGCTCCAAAAACAAGAGAAAGTATAACTGTTACTGAACTTACTGAATAATCAATTGCTGAACTTCGTGGTTCAAAAATTGTATAAAATGCGTAGCCGCCCGCAATCCCAGCCATTGCACCAGTTGCAACTACAATTCCCCCTAAACACATATACTTTATTTGGTCGCTATAAGTAGCTCTTTGTAAAAGGAATTTATCCCCTCCCGCTGCTTTCCAAAAGAAACGCATCAATGCAGATGCTTTGGGTGTTATATAACTGTTTATCTCACTCATAAAAAATCATTTTGATTGTATAAAGTATTTGTTAATGAAATTGATTGTTGTCTTAACTCTACTAATTTTTCTTTTAATGTAGCATCTTTAAAACTCGGCCTTATTATTTTTTCATGTAATTCTAATTGTGTTGATTTTGTAAATGCTGCCTGTGTTTTTATACTTTGCAAAGTATTAGAAATTTTAATTGGAATTACAATTTTCCTTTTTTGAAATAACCCAACAATTTCAAAAATGATTTCATTCTTGTGATAGTTTTTGATGTTTAAGATTATCGGTTTTGCTTCAGTTGTTTTTACAATGTTATTAATTTTATAGTACAACACGTTTTTAAAATCAAACTCAATAATCATTAAGCTATTAGAGAAATTATTTTTTGTAGAGTAATAGAAATGCTTTTTTTTAATTTTCTTATTCCACCTAAACAAAACTACTAAAGCCCTTGCAAAAACAAGGGTAATAAATCGAATTTGTTTTCCAAAAGGGTTTAAATAGTCTGAAAAAAGAAAAAGATTTTTCATTTAGTGTGTTTTTGTCATTTATTATAGCCCTAATTAATGTATTTCAATTTTAGAAAAGATCATCATGTTATGAATTAGGCATTTTATTTAATTGCTATTTATATAAGTATTCATTATGAATTTGTTTTTATGTCAAATAAATTTTTATGGTTATAATATTAAAAAAAATATGTGGTCATTTAATTTTGCAGGATGAATCCTTTAATTAATTTACTAAATATTTGCTTATATCATTCTTATAATCAAAATTATTTATTCAAAGTAGATTTCGAAAATCAATTATCAAACATCGCAATATTACTTAACATTTATATAAAAAAATATCTACACAATTAAATTAAAGTTTTTTTCAAAATTTTCTGCTAGCAATGTTCTTACAAAAAATTAAAGTCAGGCAAATGTCTCCTCGCTGGTATTATCGTTCCGATTTTGCTATAATTTTCTGCATCAATAATTATATTAAAATCTACCAAAATCTATTACCTAGAAATACCTAATCTAAAGCTATATATCACACTACATCATAACAAGTCGGTTGAAAAACAAGTAGTATTTAGAATGAAAAGATTGGGGTTATGCTAATGGTATTGATAGAACTATTTATGATAAAAGTACTTTCTATTAACAAGCATTTATACAATATTTTTGAACCCACTTGTTAATGTAACATAATTTATTTTCATTTTAGCAAGTGAGCCCATGCATTAAATATTAACAATTAAAAAATGAAAAATATAAAGCTATTTGAAGAAAAAAAAGTAAGAAGCCATTATGATGCTGATAAAGAAATATGGTATTTCAGTGTAATAGATGTGATAGAAATATTAACTGGCAGCAGCATTCCAAAACGTTATTGGTCAGATTTAAAAAAGAAACTCACCAAAGAAGGTAGTGAAGTGTACGAAAAAATCGTACGGTTGAAATTAGAAGCACCTGATGGCAAATTGAGAGAAACCGATGTAGCAAACACGGAAACTTTGCTAAGAATTATTCAAACTATACCAAGCCCAAAGGCAGAACCATTTAAACAATGGTTGGCAAGAGTGGGTAACGAAAGATTGGATGAAATGCAAGACCCTGAATTAACCATAGAAAGGGCTATGAAAGAATATATGCAATTGGGTTATTCTGAAAAATGGATAAACCAACGCTTAAAAAGCATAGAGGTGAGAAAGGAACTTACCGATGAATGGAAAAACAGGGGATTACAAGAGGGTATTCAATTTGCAACTTTAACAGATATTATCACAAAAACTTGGTCGGGCAATAGCACCAAAGAATACAAAAAATTGAAAGGGTTGAAAAAAGAAAACCTTAGAGATAATATGACCAATACTGAGCTAATTTTAAATATGCTTGCTGAAGCTTCAACCAAAGATATTTCGGCTGCTACAAAACCAGTTACGTTTGAAGAAAGCAAAAAGGTAGCTTCTCAAGGTGGTAATGTTGCTAAAGTAGCTTTAAAAGAATTGGAATCTAAAACCGGAAAAAGCGTTGTAACAAGTGCAAATGCTAAAAGCTTTTTGCCAACAATAAAAGAGAATAAAAAACTAGAGTAAATCTTAAATCAAATAGCTCTGTATCATTTTAAAGGCATAAAAACACGTTTTTTACCCGTATATACCTGCTAGATGCATCATTTTCAAAGGATTAACAGCCTGTTTTGTGTTAGATATTTATACGCCTACTATTTTTGAAAAAAAATTATTTATCATGAATACTAGACAATAATCTAAGTACAACATGGTAAGTGTAGGCATACAATACACCGGAGACCATGCAGGAGAATTTAAAGATTATAAACCTATGGTAGCCGCAGTAGATTTACTGAAGCAACATCAAACTAAGTGGCATGGGTTGATTTTATTGGAAGGGCAATACTCTATAGATGGTATTGCTGATGAAAAAACCGAACTGAAAAGAGAAATGGCAGATTATTGGGGTGGGCTTGCTTTAACGGCTTCTAGTTATGCCAATTTTATAAACAAAAAGGAATTGATTGCTAGTTGGAATTACACTAAGAGCAGCATTTTTTGGATGAACGAAACAGACGCTGTAACTACCTGCGAAAATTTGTTTACTTCTATTACCAAAGAACTTGCGAACTTGGTTGATTATAAAATTACAGATACTTTACTTGATGCTGGAAAGGTGAAGACTGAAAATTATAAAAAATATTCTGGCAAGATTGGTTCTAAAACGAGTAGTAGGTCTGCCATTAAAGTTGAGATTGCTGAACATATAAAAGGGAAAATAAATCCTATCGTTAATTCCATAAAAACACTTGCTAAGGGGCATTATTTTGATGAGTACCCTACTTTTCAAAAAGGTATTGCCAATGCATTGAAAATTCATGACTTGCCTAGTCATAGTACTGAATTGAGTGTGAAATTTTATGCTCCTGATGGAATGACTCCTATTTCTAAGGTAAAACTATCACTCGTAGGAACTGACAAATTTGGCATGAGTGATGTAACTGGGTTGGCTTCTGTAATTGAATTTGCTGGGGGTAAAAACTTGGCATTTTTGGTTGAACATCCAGATTATGAAACAGTAACTATTCATGAAACCATTAAACAAGGGAAAAGCGAACATTTGAATTTGCAATTGAAACCTTAGGCTTCAAATTCTTAGAGATATATTATAATTTTGTTCAAAGGGATGTCTTTGCTTGGTGCAGAGACCTCCCTTTTTTTGTAACAACTTTAGGCATTTAAGCACAAAAATTAGAATGTATAAATTATCAATGTCATCATGAATTATATTACCTAAAATTACTCCACAATAAACCTTGTAATAACTGGCACATTTCCCGAAACAATTTGTAGCCAATATATTCCTTTGGTTAAAGTTTTAGGAAGCAATAAGGTAGATTGACTTTGATTTAAATAAACAGCATTAGAAAAAACATACTTCCCTGCTTCATTGGTAATTTTTATGGGATAAGTACCTGCATCTAGGTTAGATTGAAGTTGCAATTGTTGTGTACCTTTTTTAATTGGATTGGGGAATACATTTAATTGTGCAGTTTTCACTAGAATATTTATCGCAACAATCGAAGAAAAGGTATAAGCACCGTTATTATCCATTTGTTTCAATCGGTAAAAGGTAATATTGGAAATGGGATGCTCATCTATAAATCTATATTGCCCATTAGTAGTAATACTTGCTTTTAAAAAGCCTATAGCTTCAAAAGCCACTCCGTCTTTACTACGTTCTATTTGAAAACCAGCATTGTTTATTTCATTTTCCGTATACCAAATTAGGGAAACAACCTTATTCTCTGCATTGGCTTTGAAACTAACTAAACGAACTGGTACTGGTATAGCAGGAAATTCAAACGCACCTCTATCGGTCGCATCTCCTGCTTTTGCAGGTACTTTATTTCCCCAGAAATCGAAGCCTCCGTTGTTTGGAATGGTAAAGCCACTATTAATACATGGAGAACCGCTTTGCAATTTATATCCTGAAAGGGTATTAATGCCATTGGCACCCTTCCCTGGATTTACAAAGAGTGGATTTGTGGTGAGTTTGAAGCTATCAAAGGGCTCTGTACTGTGGTGGTTACCAAAAAATGTATTGTAAGTAATTGTACGATTGTGCACATTGGTTGTACCATTATCAAACACATAATCCGCACCACTATTGGCACTGCTTAAATTGTAAATAATATTGTTTCTAAAGGTATATGTATGATTGTTACCTCCGTTTTCATGTATAATATTCGGCTTCAAACCACTCTTAATATAGAATACATTGTTATAAATCTCATTGCCTGCTGAAGGATAATTAAAGAAAACCAAATCGCCCAAATCATTCTCACTGATATTGTATCTAGCAGTGCAACCCGCATCTTCGGGGTCGGGTACTCCGCTCGTATTGTTAGTAGAACTTCTAGTATTGCAGCCCCAATACAACCCTTGAGAATTGTCGTGACTATAACTATATTGAAATACAACATTTATACTGCCAAAATCTGGATCGTACATACTTCCATCAATATTACCTGGATCAACAGTTTGGGTTGTAGCACGGTTATTATACCCTTCATTATATTGGAAAACAGTACCTCTTGCTCTTGCTGAAAACATGGTATTTCCGGTAGTACCTAATGCCGTTTCATAACAAACGTTGCGCTCAATTAATCCTGTAGAGTCTGTGCAACGAATAATCATGGCATTCTTTCCTATATGATGCACAATATTATTGCTGATATGAATATTACTAAATCTTCTAGAAAACCACTTATTATACTCATTACTACCCGGGTAATACACATTCCATTCATTGTCTAATGCAATTCCAGTGTTTTCGCAATAGTTTACATTGCAACTATCTATCAAAACATCATTGAACCGTGAATTAGAAGAAGTTTTCTCCGTGTTTCCTAGAACAGTGAAGAATATACCACCTGTTCTTTTAGGAATTGCGCCATTTAAAGTAGTTGTACCATTACCTAATTGTCCTTTTATGTGATGGATATTCAGGTTTTTTAGATAAATATGATTGGCTGTGCCATAATTGTCAATGGCTACCATCACCCCTCTCCTATCTGCCCCGAGCGGATTGGTTCCATTTGAATAAAGACCAATAAAGAAATCGCTGTTCTTAGGACCATTAGGTGAGTTGGTAATTTCAAGGTTGTTAATCTCAATATATTGTTGGTTGTATAAATAAACAACAGCTTCACCAGTTAAACCATTTCCTGCTAATAAAGGTGTAGCTCCAGTGCCGTATTTATCTATTATGATTGGGCTAATTGCAGTGCCAGACCCTTTGAATTTTAGCTTTTGACCCGACCAAGTACAGCCAGATTTGAGGTACACATTAGTACCTGCAGCCAAAGTCATGGTGTTTAGTTTGGTAATGGTTTTATATGGAAGGGCTAACGTTCCAGTATTTGCATCGTTGCCCACAATAGAATCAATGTAAATGGAAGTTTGAGAAAAAGAGTTTAGGGTTGAAAATAAACAAATAGAAAATAGAACGGTAATTCTTACAATTTGCTTTTTAAACTTCATATACATATGATACATTAATTCTACGGTGATTCAAGCTTTTAAATATCGCTTGACTGTTACAATAGCCTATATGGATTTAAAAAACTTATAGGTCTTGCATTATATTCTTATTTCAACACTTTTTTTGTATGCTACCTTATTTGATTATTATGGCACGATGTTGATAAACATAATTTTTATCAATTGAGCATCACCATAATCTCTATTATTACTAGCAACAAATACTACTTTATGCAATCCCAACTTGGTGAATTTATAGGCAAAAGATGTAATTGCTGCATTTGCGATGTTTTTAATAGGTATTGCTACATCTGGAAAAGCTAAATTCGGATAAAATGTATTGGAAATTGCCCAATCTTCAGAATAAGTGGCAGTTGCTTTACTAGTTAGTTTAAGTTGTGTTTTTGATGTTGCCCAAGCATTGTTAGGATTAACCGCTTTTACTACTTTCCATATATTACTTACAGAACCACCTGGGTCGAGATTGTATTTTGTTACACCCCCATCAGGAAAGCTATTTGTAAGGGAAAGTGTACCAATAGTTAATCCATTGCTACCTAAATAAGGAGAAGTGGCAGCTGCATATTTAAAAGCGATATTAAACGAATCAGCGGATGATTGCAACAAATCGCTAATCACAACAGAGGGAGTAGAAAAGTAGGTATTGACTGTTCCAGAACTAGGGAGAGTAAATCTATCAGTAATATCAACCCAATTGGTAGTATTCAATAAATTAGAATCTTGAGAAATGGCAGTAGCAGAATCAGGCGATGAAGAGAAATTATTGGAAAATTTATTGGAAAACAATACCCTTAATGCCCCTTTAGCAATAGCTGAATAGCCAGAATCGTTGGATGGTCTAAACTGAAAGCTGAATCTAAGTATGCCACTGTCTTTAGTAACTCTATCTTTATAATCATAGTTATTGGCAGAATCACCAGAATAAAATGTAATAACATCAGGATTGCCAGACATTCTAAAAACAACCGTATCACCTAAACGATAGGTATCCGCGTCGGCAGTTACATTGAAATCTACATTATCCACTTTATCTTTTTTGCAGGAAAAAAGCAATACCGCAGAACAAATAATACATACTAATTGAAAAGATATTTTTTTCATATCAATCTATTTATTACCACCCAGCATTTTGGGTCATTAAAGAATTTACAGAAAGTTCAGCACTAGGAATTGGTAGCAATGTATCTCTTAAACCAACATTATTATACGCTACTAAATACCTGTTTTTATTAGAAGAGGAACTATTGTTTATGGCTATTTTACAATTGGTCATTGCTGAATTGAATGCTCCCCAACGAACCAAATCGAATTTCCTCAACCCTTCAAAACAAAGTTCTCTAGCGCGTTCATCGCGGATGATATTTCTAGTTAATACTGTAATGGGTTCTGCCAAAGCCCTGTTTCTTACTAGATTGATATTAGTAAGTGCATCAGTTGTATTTCCTAATTCAAAATGCGCTTCGGCTAGCATTAATAAAACATCTGCATAGCGCAATAAAGGGAAATTGGTTGGGCCCCAATCCCTACTTTTAGGAATTACTTTCTCATTCTCACGTTTCCATTTTCCACAATCTCTATCCCAAGGAGAGGTAGCAGCACGGGGGGTAGCAGCAGATACTGGAAGTATAGAAGTAGAATCGCTACTACCATACGTACTAAATGTATAAACGGGGATATTCCAATTTCGACGAAGGGTATCGGAAGGATATTTTAAATAAATGCTATCATACAAATATCCAGTTGGAATATAAGAACCATATCCGTACACTACATTTGGATTAGGGTCTGCACCAGTATATCTCATAGCGTATAAAGAAGCAAATCTGCTTCCAGCGGGCATTGTTCCAGAAGGAGTATTATTACCGTAAAATTCTACTTCCCAAATAGATTCTCCTTTTTCATAAATATCAGCAGAATGGTTGATGAATATTTGCTTATAGTCTAGATTCAAATTGTGCAAACCACTATTCACCACTTTCTGTGCATAAACGCGTGCTGAATCATACATTGGCAGCCCTAAATTAAGCGGATGCCCAGCCATTTTTAAATACACACGTGCAATAATGCCTTCTACAGCTGTTTGGGAAACACGAGAGCCACTGCCCGTATTATCAATAGTTCTTACCAATTGTTCAGCAGCTTTCATATCAGACAAGATAGAATCATATACTTGCTTAGAGGAGTTTCTTGGATAATTAAAATTGCCTACCTGTGTGGTAGCAGTTAACCGTAAAGGAATATCCCCAAAGCGCGTAACCAATTGAAAATGATAAAATGCTCTTAAAAAGAGGGCTTCTCCTCTTATATATTGTTTGGAAGAGGCCGACGCACCAGATGCATCAATGTTTGATAATAATAAATTGGCTGCATTAATACCAGCATAAAAAGCAGACCAACAATCGGAATAAATGGCATTGGAAGATTGACAATCATACAATGAGGGAATGCCTACTCTATTATTTCTATTATTAAATTGAATTTCATCGTTGCCGGTTTCTAACTCGCATGGGATGTTTCGGGAGAAAGTAGCATCTTGGGCCATATAACTATACACACCATTTAATGCAGCATTCAACTCAGCATCATTTGCATAGTACTGGGTAGTAACGATGGTATCACTCGGCTTAGTAGATAAATATTTTTGACATGAAATGAAAGAGAAAAGTATGAATACAAATAAAGTTGATTGAATTAATTTCATAAAAGAATGCTTAGTGTTTAAAAATTAAGATTTAATCCAAAAGTAATGGTCTTAGCACGTGGATATACCGAATAATCAAAGCCCGGTGTAAGTGCAGAATTGTATGCAGATACTTCAGGATCAAAGCCAGTATATTTAGTCCAAGTAATTAAATTTTGAGTTGAAACATATACCCTAGCACTACTAATTTTCACTTTTGATAATAAACCTGTAGGCACATTATATCCTAATTGCAAAGTTTTAAATCGAATAAAAGATCCATCTTCAACCACCCTAGATGAATAAACTTTAGTGCCTGCCCCAACTGCTGCATACATTTCGTTGTTTTGATTATTGGGCGTCCATCTATTTAATATTGTAGCAAATTGGTTTTGTAAAACCCTACCTGAATTGCCTTCAAAAACTAGTTTGTTGGCATTTAATATCTGCGCTCCATAAGAAAACTGGAAGAAAAGACTAATGTCGAAATTACCCAAAGAAATATTATTTGTAAACCCACCACTATACTTAGGGTTGCCGTTACCAATAATGGTTTTATCATTATCATTTATTACTAAATCTCCATTTAAGTCTTTATATTTAATATAGCCCGGTTGAATATTAGGATTAGGAACCGTTATATTAGAGGTAATATTTGGCTTTAAAGTATACACTCCTGAAGGACTTTTATCAAAATCAGCATATTGGTAATTTCCTTTCCAAACATTGCCGTACATTAAACCTAGGGGTTGACCAACTTTAGCAATATACGCTGCTGAGCCATCCCACTGATTGTCCCAATTGATAGAAGTTAACAAAGCTTCTTGTCCATCATTCAATGCCAAAACTTTGTTTCTATTAAACGATACATTAAAACTAGATGACCACTTTAGATGCTTTTTTTCTATAACTCTTGCAGTAATTGATACCTCCAAACCTTTGTTCTCTACTTTGCCAATATTCTTAAACCCTTTTGTGTAGCCACTTGAAGGCGAAATATCAGCATATAGCAGCAAATCTTTTGTCACTTTTTTATAGGCATCAATAGTAATCCCAATTCTATTTTTGTATAATGTAATATCTACTCCTGCATCTGTTTGTGCAGTAGTTTCCCATTTTAACTTTCCATTTCCAAGTGCATTTGGTATTGTACTGTAATTGTTACTTATTGTTCCTCCAAAAGGATATGCCAGTGTCAAAGGAGAATACAATGTGCTAAAAGAAGCGAAATCATTTACTCTATTATTACCAATAAGCCCGTAACTCAACCGCCATTTTACTTCATTAAACAGTGAGAATTGTTTCATAAACTGCTCATCCGTCATGCGCCAAGCAATACTTCCTGAAGGAAAAGTGCCCCATTGATTATCAACAGGGAATTTAGAAGATCCATCTTGTCTAAATGAAAGAGTGGCCAAATATCTTCCCAAATAACTATAATTAATTCTTCCTAAAAACGAAGCAAGCCTGTTTTCCGCTCTTGTAGAAGGTACTTTAGTAGGGGCTCCTTCATCTAAGCCTGCCAATCCCAATCTTTCATTAGGTAATTTAACCGCAGCAGCACCAAAGCTATATTTTTTAACACCTTGGCAAGTAAACCCTACAACAGCATCTAAGGTATTTTTACTATTGATTTTTACATTATAAGACAAAGTGTTTTCAAATACATAACTATTGTTTGTGATATAATTAAAAGACCCGTTAACACCATTGTTTCTACCTGGTACTGTATTAGGACTTCCTAATCTGGTTTTTGAACCATTAAAATCTTCATTTCTATTTAGGTCGTTTGTATAGCCTACTTGTGTTTTAAAGTTTAGATTCTTAATAATTTCATAATTTAATGAAACATTACTAAGTATCGTATTAGAAAAGCGATTTCTTTGTTCATAGGTTACTGTTTCCAAAGGATTGAAACGAGAATCATTCGGATTGTCTAGGAAAGCAGGGTCTAAACCGCTTAATAAATTTACAGTAGTATCTCCTGTTACAGGACGGTATCCCCAAACGCTGTACATCAAATTGCTTGATTGAGAAGTGGAGCCATTTAATGCGGAAGGAATGGTACCAAACCCTTTTAGCGCACTATAATTTACATTGAAAGCCAGTTTCAATTTATCAGAAATAGTATGATCTAGCCTAAACCGTCCTTGGTATCTTTCATATCCAGAAAATTTTACTATTCCATCTTGCTTCATTGCTGAAACAGACAAAAAGAATTTAGTTGCGGCACTGCCACCACTCATAGACAAAGTACTATTCATAATGGGTGCTTGTCTAAAAACCTCATCCTGCCAATCTACCCCTTTTACATTTCTGTAGGTTTCCAAGGGTTTATTGGAAGTTACATATTGCTTTGCATTAACCGTATCTGTTTCTGTTAGGTATTTTACAAATTCATAAGGACTTAAAACAGGTATTTTATTGATTATTTTTTGTGTGCCATAATAATTGTTTAGGGTAAATTTGGTTTTACCTGCAACACCTTTTTTGGTAGTAATCATAATGACACCATTTGCTCCTCTTGCACCATAAATAGCCGTTGCAGATGCATCTTTCAATATCTCTATAGACTCAATATCAGCAGGATTGATGGCATTGTTGTTTGGATTCTCAATAGGAAATCCATCAATTACATATAAAGGCGAATTATCCTGCGTAATAGAACTATTGCCGCGAATGACAATATTTACAGCAGAACCAGGCTGACCATCAGTTGAAGTAGCTTGCACACCTGCAACCCTTCCACCCAATGCTTCTTCAAAAGAACGAACGGGAGCTTTTTGCAAATCGCCCATATTTACCTTAACAATCGAACCAGTTACATCTCGTTTTTTCTGTGTTCCATACCCAACTACCACTACTTGGTCAAGCTCTTTTGTAGATTGCTTTAAACTAAGAGAAGCTAGTTCCTTAGAATTAGAAGCTATTAAAACAGGCTCAAAACCCTCATGACTTATTAGCAAAGTAGCTTTTGCATTAGCAACCTTTATAGAAAAAAAACCACTGTTATTGGTAATAACAGTGTTAGCAGTTCCTTTTTCCCTTATGGTAACGCCCACAAGCGGCAGCCCTTTATCATCTTTAATTACACCTGTTACTACAATATCTTTTGGTGGAGATATAATTTCATTCTGGTTGTAAATTTTTTCTTTCTTAATTAAAACATTATTACTTGCAAAAGAACTATCGCTTTGCGTTATGGCAGCTTCAACTACTTTGCCTTGTGTGCTAATAATACGTTTCGTTTTTTTTACTATTACCACATAAGTTTTGATTTTTAACTTGCGATAACTTAGCGTAAACTGACTTAAAACAGTGTTCAAATTAGCTTCTACGGATTCGCGCATGTTAATGGCATCAGAAGAAATTAGTAGCCCTTCTACAATCTTATCTTCAAATAAAATATCGGTATCAAACTTGGTTTTAAAGCTTTTTAAAACATCCGACAGTTTCAACATAGATGGTGAAGTATCGTAGCTTTTATATTGATCTGATGGTGCTTGCAAATTATTTTGGGCAACAACTGATAAGCAGAATAACCCAAAAAACAATAGAAATACACTTATTCTCATTAAAGTGGCAGCAATATTTTTCATATAGAATTCATCAAAATTTTAATAGCAAAGCAAAGGATTGTAATTCGTTTTTATTTTACAATTATTCAAATTCCTTACTCAAAGAAAAGAATACTGTCGTTTTTGGCTTTGTAGTTTACATCTAATACTTGAGCAATCGCATCAATCAATTCTTCTACAGTATCTGCATGAAATGAACCAGATATTTTTCTTGCAGCAAGGGCAGAGTTTTGAAATTGCATATTGATGCCAAAATCGTCTTTAACCAAAGCAGCTACTTCCGACAAAGGCGTTGTTTCAAAAAGAAAATCATGCTTTTTCCATGCAACTACATCCTCCGTATTGGTTATATGTTCGATTATACCTACCCCAATTTTATTGTTTTGGGTAAATGAATCACCTGGTTTCAGCACAAGACTCTTTTGATGGTTTTGCTCATTATAACTTAATGCTACTTTTCCATTTCTCAATACCACATTTGCTTTTGCATCTCTAGCATATACTGAAAACTGTGTTCCAAGTACGGTTACATTCAAATTGTTGCTTGTTTTCACCAAAAAAGGTTGGTTGCTTTTGGTATGTACAACAGAAAAATCAGCCTCACCTTTCAAGGATACTTCTCTGGTTTGTTTTGAAAAAAAGAACCTAGAATAACTAATAGAAGAATTGGCATTTAAAGTAACCACACTCCCATCTGGAAGGGTTATTTGCTTTACTTCACCATATACTGTTGCAATTGTTTTGTTTAAGATATAGTCTTTAGTTGCAAATAAAGCTCCTCCAACTATTAAGATAACAATGGCCGCAGCAGCCCATTTGTATAATGAAAAAATATTGCTTTTGGTAGAAGTTGCATCTACTTCTTTCGCCCTTTTATCAGCTAACTTGCTCCAAGCAGCTTGCTCATTTACCAAATACTGATTATTGGCTTTTTCCCATTCATCTAAGTATTGGTAATAAGCTTCTACATTTTCCGGCATGGCCAACCACTCCTCTATTAAATTCTTTTCTAATGGAGTAGATCGCCCCGCGAAATGCTCATAAAGCATCTTAGAATTTACCGCAGTTTCTTTCTTCATAAACAATATTTTTTATTCACCACATAGGCACATAGACACGCATGTATCTATTGCTTTCGATTAATTATAATTTAGTTTCAATTGTGTAAAAGTTTCATTTCTATGTACTCTTTCTTTTCGTTTAAAATGTCTATGTGGTGGTTTATTTTATGTAGCTATCCAATGAACTCCTTAAAATGCCTAATGCCTTCATTATATGTGCTTCAACTGTTTTTAGCTTTATCCCCAAATCTTCCGCAATCTCTTTATTCTTTCTTCCTTCAAACCTGCTTAATAAAAACACTTTTCTGCATTGTGGAGGAAAGTCTTGCACCACTTCCTGTATTTTTTGAAACAATTCATCGAACAATAAAATCTTTTGAGGATTGTGCAATTCAGAAATGTCCTCTTCCGTTTTGCTTATTTCTGCAACAGCTTTATTGCGCTTTCCAAAATCGCTTTTTAAATAATTTAATATTGTATTGCGCAATGACTGGTATAAATAAGCCCTATAACTAGTAGTAATATTTTCGTAATGCTTTTTCCGCCATAAGTTCACAAACAAATCGCTCACTATATCTTCCGCAATTTCCTTTGAGTAAACAAATCGCACGGCATGATTGCATAATTGAGGGTAATATTTTTTAAACAATAGTTCGTATCCTTTCTCAGCATCTAGCTTTATTGTATGGCGAATAAATGATTCATTATCGAAAACAATGGCTAAATCTTTTTCATCTTTTCCATCTACAGACTCCCTTGGGTTCACATATTCATGTGATGCATAGGCATGATTCGTATTTGAATAATCAGTTAATTTCATGGCAAGCAAGTAAAATCTAATCGTTAGACAAATAAACAACTATTTACCCTTAATGAGGATGAAGAATTTTTTATAAGGAGGCAAAGAGAGGTTAGGCAAAGAGGCAAAGAGTATTTTGTCTGAACCATGATTAAACTGATTTATTTGATTTACTTGATTGTCTTAAAGCAAATGAAAGAATAGTTCTTATATAAGCAAAGCCCCAGCGGGGCGAAATACACTAGCGATGGGTGAAGCCCATCGAAAAAGAAGAAAAGAGGATTTTGTCTGAATCTGGATTTACAGGATTATTGGATAAGTAGGATTGATTGATTGATGCGATTGGAACATATTGGTTATTTAAACAATTAAGAACAATATCTTATATAAATGCAAAGCCCCAGCGGGGCGAAATACACTAGCGATGGGTGAAGCCCATCGAAAAAGAAGATATTGAATTAAGAGTCGTCTATTTTGAAAATAAGTTGAGGTAAATGTACCTCAGCTTCTAGCAAGTTGATTTGAGTTGTCGTACATGTACGCCAACGCAAATGAAACCAATTTAAGCTGTCGTACATGTACGCCAATGCAAATGAAAGCAATTTAAGCTGTCATACATGTACGCCAACACCAATGAAGCCAATTCAAGCTGTCGTATATGTACGCCAACGCAAATGAAGTCAATTCATGCTGTCGTACATGTACGCTAACTCGAATGGAGAAAATTTAAGCTGTCGTACATGTACGACAGCTCCAGTATAACCATTTTAAACTGTCGTATATGTACGCCTAAATAAAAAAAGTACAAAAACCTATCGGGATTGGAAATAAGAAATTCCTAAAACAGATTTTCAAATGCTTCATACATAAATGGTCTAGAAAAAAAATTTCTAAACATTGTATTGTATATCATTTCATTCTTTACATTTGAACCTGAACTAATATTTTAAAATTTAAACTTTAATTTTATGGCACTTACATTATTTCCTTTAAGTGTATCTAGACTTACTTATGAAGAATTTGCAGAATTGCCTGGTCGTTTGAAGGATGATATTGATAAAAACATCGACAAGGCCAAATTGACCGACATTACCTTGGTTGATTATTTAGATGAGATTTATACTAAGGGTACAGCTTTTCAAAAAGGATTGGGAAAAGGTGGCACTAACGATTTCACTATAAAAATTTTGGCAGGAGACCAAGCAAGGGATAAAGCTTACAGTATTTTCATGAAAGCATTAGGACTAGCGGCAGATTCTGACGATGTTGCCGAAGTAGAAGCTGCAACTAGCATTTTAAACATACTAGAACCTTTTGGCAATGTGCAGCAAAAAAATTATGAAGCAGAATCAGCAGCCATTGATTCGATTTTAAAAAAACTAGCCGAGCCAAAGTACGAGGCACACATTACTAAGTTGGGGTTTTCTAAATATGTAACCAAAATACAAACCACCAACGATGCTTTCCAAGCCTTGTTTACCAATAGGGTTTCTGATGAACTTTCTATACCTGATTTTGATTTAAAATTGGCTAAAAAGGAGCTAACAGTTATTTATAACGATGCTATGGAATATATTCTTGCAATGGCAAAAAGCAAAAAGAACCCCAATGTAGATTTTTTCAAGCAATTGCTAACAGTGGTAAATGCTGGTAGAAAATATTTTTCAGATAATTACATAAGCAGGGGCGGAGGTAAAAAAGGTTAGTCGGATGGCTAACCTTTTTTTATTGTTGATTTTAATTCAATAGACTGCATGTAGATTTGGGCAATTGAGGTGGATGTTTGGGAGGTTATTGGCGATTTTAGGACAATACCTACAAATTTCTCAGCTAGGCGACTTGTTACGAAGGGGTCGCGTCTGAATTGATAAAATGGATTTTCAATCCAAACAAGAGGAAACGGGTGGTTATAATTTTGGCTTATAAATAAAACATCAGCAACATTGCAATTATCTTGTAGACCGAATGAGTACCAATTACCTAACAACGCCAAGCCTATTTTGTAGGTGCAATCATATCAATACACCACTTCTAAATGTATAAGAACAAGCAAGCACTAAGGATTATATGGTGGGCACTTTTAATTATACTTATTGTTTTTTTATATAAGGTTTTCTGGCCGAGGCTATACAGTGTAAAGTTGAGAGAAAAGCAAATAAATAGCTCATTCTGGCAATTATCAACAGGATCTACTATTGGTTATACTTATATATCTTCTACTTCTAAAGAAACCCATGCATATCCAATCATTTACCTGCATGGTGGACCAGGTGGTGCTATTTCTAAGCGAGTAATTGATGATTTAAAACCTCTAAGCGACAATGGCTTTGATTTATACTTTTATGATCAGGTTGGGAGCGGTGCATCAAGCAGATTAAGTGATATTTCCGAATATACTGCCCAAAGACATGTAGATGATTTAAATGAAATAATCATAAAAATCAATTCAGGAAAAGTTACATTAATTGGACAGTCCTGGGGCTCTGTTTTAGCTGCTGCATACTTATCAAAACACTCCGAAAAGATTGACAAAATAATTTTTACTAGCCCAGGTTCTGTTTATCCAATAAATAAAGCAGAAATTAATATTCCCCCTCCAGATAGCTTCAGATTAAGAGATCCATTATATACAAATAAAGCAGCAAATGAATCTTCGACTAATATTCGAATTAAGGCGATTACATTTTTCGCTACTCGTTTTGGCAAAAAAATAGCTTCTGATAAAGAAGTTGATGAATATGCCGACTATCTTGATGCTAAAGCATATAAATCGACTTTGTGTGATACATCAATAAACTTGGCAAATCGGGGTAGTAATGGATTTTTCGCAAGCATCATGACATATAAAAGCGTATTAACCATGAACGATTTCAGAGAGAAAATTAAAGGCATAAATACACGGGTTTTAATTATGAAAGGACAATGTGATAATCAACCGTGGGGGGCTACCAATGAATATTTAAGTCTTTTTCCTAATCACAAATTTGTACTAATACCAAATGCAGGACACTATTTAAATGTCGAACAGCATGAAATGTATATAAGTGAAATAAAAAACTTTCTTTTACAATAATGCCTGCACATAATATTGAATTTGCCATTTTGGGACGTTATAAATTTGGCTTATGAATAAATCGTAAGCAATACTACAATCATTGGGTTTTAGTTATCGGCTAATTGAATAGTTTTTAATTCTTATCAACTTTACGGATAAAAACGAATATCTTAAGAAAAAATAAAAAAATAGAATTAGAAAAATTTGAAAATAGGATGGCATTTGAAATTGGTCCAAATTTATAAATCTAGCTAAAAGCAAAAACCAACATATTGCAATAGAAATAGTAAGACTAAATCATACTATTTTTCTTTATATAAACGATAATCTTTCAATGGACAAGCACAATTGGCTAAGAAGAAAAACAAACATTGCCAAACAGTTTGAAGAAAGTTTATTAACCGTAAAATTATTTGAAAGAAGGCAATATGACATTAGAAAAAACTTTTGGACTTAACAAGAAAGATTTTCTTGCTAAAGGCGGAGCAATCCCTCTTTTTGTTAAAGGCGCAGGAATGGTTGCTATAGTAACAGTTTCAGGCTTCCACGATGAATAAGACCATGAAATAATCATAGATGCATTAAAACGGAAATATTTTTAGACACTAAAAAACTGAAACTAATAACTAGTTTTTTGTTCCTTCCGAATGACATGTTATGAAACCCTACTGAACAGATAATAATTTTCTAGTAAGAAATTACCGATTTTGATTGGGGGTAAACGAGTAAATTCAGTTACTTAGCTTTGACAAACATAATAGAGAACTTGTATTTATAAAAACAATCAAATAATCATTCACAACAGTAATTAGTCATAAGCGAATAGTTGTACGGAGATAGGAGATATAAAAGAAGTAACAAAAGCAAAAGAAGGAATAGATTTAATGAACGATAATAGCGGTTTAACAAGCTTAAAGCACGATCATGTTATAAAATCACTAGAAATATAAATGGCACCTTGCAAATGTTTACCCTAAAATAAAAAAGCGTTGTAATCTATTGATTATCAACGCTTTTTAACTGTTACTTGTGATCCCGTTGGGATTCGAACCCAAGACCCCATCATTAAAAGTGATGTGCTCTACCAGCTGAGCTACTAGATCTCAATTAAGACCCTTTTGTGTAACTTCTTTCTTATTTGGGAGTGCAAAAATAGGGAAATGAAATTCATAGCCAAATAATAAATTAAAAAAAGAGATCTTTTTTCAATCCGACATTAAATTGCTATTGAGTACTCTTACATTTGTGGATTATTTTTTAGTTTATGTCTAATTTCAAGAACAAGGTAGTAGCGATAACAGGTGGTAGTGATGGTATAGGCAAAGCACTAGTTGATGCTTTCTTAACTTTAGGAGCAAAAGTTGCAACTTGCGGTAGAAATTATGATAAACTTTATCAAATGCAATCACTTCATGCGGGAAAGCCTTTAATGATACTTACAGCAGATATTAGTAGGGAGCATGAATGCAAAAGCTTTATTGATGCAACAATTGAAAATTTTGGCCATATCGATATACTAATAAATAATGCGGGCATTTCAATGCGAGCATTATTTTGTGAGGTAGAAATTGAAGCGTTAAAAAAAGTAATGGATGTAAATTTTTGGGGAAGTGTATATTGTACCAAATTTGCATTAGATAGTATCATTAAACAAAAAGGCTCGATTATAAGTATTTCCTCTGTAGCTGGATATAGAGGACTACCAGGCAGAAGTGGTTATTCTGCAAGCAAGTTCGCTTTAAACGGATGGATGGAATCTATTCGTACCGAATTGCTTGAAACAGGAGTAAATGTGCTTTGGGTTTGCCCAGGGTTTACTACTTCAAATATTAGAAATACAGCTTTGGATAAGAACGGTCAATCTCAAGGAGAAACTACCATGAATGAGGATGCTATGATGAGCAGTGAAGAATGTGCTTCTTGGATTATAAATGCAATTGAAAAAAGAAAACGCACCTTAGTGCTTACTTTCCAAGGCAAGCAAACAGTTGTGCTTAATAAATTCTTGCCGAGTATTGCTGACAAATTGGTAAGAAAATTCTTTTACAAAAATCAACAGTTAGTTAAATAACAATCCATGTATTAATTAATAAAATGAATATTATTACACTTACAACTGATATAGGGCAACAAGACTATCTTGTGGGTGCAATTAAAGGGCAAATTTTATCTCAAAATAACTCATTTAATATTGTAGATATTACGCATTATTTATCCTCTACTAACTATCCTCAAGCAGCCTACATTTGTTCAAATGCCTTTAAACATTATCCTCCAAAGACATTTCATATTATTATTTTAAATTTCTTTGACGCTCCAATAACCCATTTATTGATTGCAAAACACAATCACCAATATATAGTCTGTCCAGACAATGGCATCCTTACGCTTATTGCAGGTGAGAAACCAAAAGAAATTGCAAAAATTGCTTTACAAGACCAACATAATTTATTATCAATTACTGCACTGATAGCTCGGGCTATTGGTTATATAACTCAAAATGGCAGTTTGGTAATGCCAAAAGAAGAAAGCCATATTAATATCATTGAAAAATATCCCTTAAGACCAACAATTGGTTCAGATTGGATGGAAGGCCAGATATTATATATAGATAACTTCGAAAATGTAGTTGTAAATATTACAAAAGAGGAGTTTTACTTGCACTGTCGCGACCGGGCATTTAATATTTTGTTTGCACGTAATGAAAAAATAGAAGTTATCAGTAATAATTATGCAAGTATAAGTGAAGGTGAAAAACTAGCTTATTTTAATTCAGCAGGTTATTTAGAAATTGCCATAAATAAAGGAAACATGGCAGGGTTATTTGGTCTTCAAAGCTATCATGATAGAATGCTGAAAACTGGTGATGTAGTTCAAAACAAATGGTTTTATCATACAGTTAAGATTTTTTTTGAAGACTAAAAAGGTTAATAGACAAAATAGTTCCTAAAAGCTTCTAAAAGCTATAATGAGCTTACCTTTCATCAAATGAAAGGTTATGAATAAAAAAACTGCTTTTTCTGTGGGTGTAAAATTGTAACAAAAAAGGGACTGCAGAAT
>Ga0114959_10000018_pt1 | contig 127076 bp, 123 predicted proteins | sample C_130625_EF_Meta_FD_87317 | JGI IMG/M metagenome (GOLD analysis project Ga0114959, IMG submission 87317) | Freshwater microbial communities from Lake Croche, Canada to study carbon cycling - C_130625_EF_MetaG | ecosystem: Environmental > Aquatic > Freshwater > Lake | place: Lake Croche...
ACCGTATTTAGAACCCGAGATGCGAATTCATCCATTAATATAATGAATTTAACAAAGTGGTGGATAGAAAAACAACAAAGACCACAGCAATTCCAAATTTCGTCTTTCACCTGTTCCAATACCAAAGAAGAACAGGAAAAAGTTAGACCATCGTAGGTGAAATTCCTACTATTGATTTTACATTTTTGCATATTTTTTTGTCCTCTAAAATTGACGTTTTAAATGTGCAAAGGTGTAAAAAAGATTAATTTAGCATAATAATATATAATATATGTTCACCAAAAAACAAAAAAGCTTTTTGAGAAAAACAGTCAAAATACATAAAGCAAATCAACGAGCTAATATAAAAATAAAACAAAAAGGTGTTCAATATACCGTTGAGCCTGTAGAAGTTTTAAGTAATGACCCAAAAATGAAAGGCGATATAGTTAAGAAACACGTAAATGGTAAGTTGGTTGGGCAAAAATTTGTCACTTATGCAAAGAGTAAAATTATTATTGCCAAACAAGCTGATAAACTAAAAAATATTCAAAAGGGCGGAAAACTAACTCCGCAACAAGAAAAACAGTTGCTTGAATTACAGAAATTAAAGGCAGAAGACGAAAAGCTAGGAGGAAAAACCGAAATTGTTTATAAAGACGGCACTGGTTTTATAGGAAATGTGAAAAATGCAGCAGGAGCAGCAGTTGGTACTGGCGCAGGAATAGCTTTTAATGTAATAGCTGCCGGAGCAGTTGCTAGGGTTTTTGGAAGTTCCGATGCTCAGTAAAATTGATTTTAAAAATGAATATAAATAGTAGTTATATTCATTAGCATGCAGACGATTTCAAATCCCGATACCTTTCGCTCCAATATTCGTGATAAAATAATACCTATTTTGGGTGACGAGAAGATTTCGTCCAATCTGGAAATAGCCATTTATAATTATGCAATTAAAGAGGCAAATTCACGTAAAATTATAAAGAAGTGGGATAATCCATATTTTGTTCAACTATATGTTGACCATCTACGTTCCATTTATTTTAATCTTAAGAATAAGGAGTTACTAGACCAAATAAAATCCGGTGAAATTACGGTACAAGCTCTTGCATTTATGACTCATCAAGAACTAAATCCTGCGCATTGGTCAAAGTTGATTGAGCAAAAAATAAAGCGCGATTCGAACAAATTTACTACAAATATTCAGGCTTCGACAGATATGTTTACGTGTAAGAAATGCCGTTCTAAAAAATGTACGTATTATGAGCTACAGACGCGTAGCGCAGATGAGCCAGCAACCATTTTTGTAACATGTCTAGATTGCGGTAAGCATTGGAAGAGTTAAACCAAAACTTCCAAATCGCGGAATTTCCAATATTCAATTCCGCCACCAGGTAATGGTCTCTTGACAATAAATGGTATTTTTTTTTCATCAAATTCCTTTAGTGCAATCAAATATCCATCAATAATATTATCAGCAATTTCAACAAAAGGTTTTGCTCCGGCATTAATTTGCTTAGCACGCTCTCCAAGAATACGTGCTTTTTCATATCTGGTAACAAATGGTAACGTTTTATGAAGAGGGTCAATAACAACACCATTCTCATCTCGAACGACACGTGACATAACCTCGATTTCACTATAATTATGCGAAATCATCTCGGGATGATAGTCCGCAATAATATTCTTACGCATATTTTCATCAAACTTTTGTAGATAATTTTCGTCTTCATCTTCGTCATCGTCTTCATCATCTTCGATTTCATCGAAATGTGGTATATTTAATTTTGCACGCTCTTCTTCATTGATGTCTGAAACACTTCCAACCTCATCTTCTAAATCTATGTCCAAATCTTCCGCGTCAATTTCGTACTCCAATTCGCTATCGAATTCGTCTTCGCTAGCTCCGGCTTCGTCAATAGATTTTATTTTGGAAGCAATTTTAGGCTTGGTTGGGTCGATTTCATTATCGCTTTCTAGGTCCTCTGGTTCGCTAAAATCTTCTGGGTCTTCCATTATAAATATAGAATAGTGCTATATTTCTAAATCTGTCTTGGCGAAATCAATTTTTAAGGTTGGAGCCTCTGTACAATCTAACCCCTTTTTCAATAAAAGGAGGGATTAAAATGGAACCATAGGTTCCCGTTGAAAATTGATTTTGCTCAAATGAATTAAACATTATCTCATAGAAATACATAAATGAAATTTTGCGACAAATGCGACAACATGTACTATATTGGTATCAGTGCCGATGACCCAAATCAACTTACCTATTATTGCAGATTTTGTGGTAACAAAGATAAGACCATTACTGAGGAAGGTGTTTGTGTATTAAATACACAATTTAAAAAGACGGAACAAAAGTTTAACCATATCATTAATGCTTATACAAAGGTAGACCCGACTTTACCTCGCATTTATAATGTCAAGTGTCCTAACGTAGAATGTAAGACTAACCACGAAGAACATAAAAATCCTGCCGAGGTTATTTATATCCGTTATGATGATGACAACTTGAAGTATTTGTATATCTGTGTAGAATGTGACACAACATGGAAGTCTGGTGATGCATAATTTAATCAAAGAGGTTCTCATTCTTATTTTTTATTCAAAACTACTACTTTTTTAAGCGTAAAAATTGAATTAAAAAACCGTAATAAAAATATCTCATTAATATATCCTATGAAGGTAGTAAAAAAGAGTATCGTAACAAAACCACCAACAACATGGTCACAATCTGGCGAATATGAAAATTACTTAAAATCACATTCAATAAATAAAGATGCGCCATTACCAATTACAAATACACGGATTGGTGACAAAAACAAAGACAACAAAATTTATGGTGGGTCTTATCATATTGATGACACAGAATATATTACAAAATTCCTTCCCATGTATGCTGAAAAAGTTTTTGACAAAATGGAGCCGGAGTATTTGACAGAAAAGCAGCTCGATAAAAACGGACCTATTTACGCCGACCTTGATTTACACTTTGCTTATGATGTATCGGAACGAATCATTGACAAAGAATATCTTGATGACCTCATGGATACTTATTTAGACGTACTAAAGAAAATTTATCAGTTTGACGACGAGCAGTCTTTTCGTATGTTCCTTATGCAAAAGCAGTCAGTAAATCGTTTGGCCGATAAAACAAAAACAAAAGATGGAATCCACTTGATGATTGGTATCCAAGCTGACCGAACTGTACAAATTATTTTACGCGACCGGGTTATGAAAGAGATTAGTGAAAAATGGGATTCTTTACCATTGATTAATCAATGGAATGACGTTTTTGACGAGGGCATCACTATTGGTTTTACCAATGTTCAACTATTTGGTAGTCGTAAGCCAAATCATGAAGCTTATGAGTTGACCTATGTATATGATATCAAATACAATAGCGAAATTCAGGAGTTTTCGGTTAGTCCTATCAAACTATCAGAATTTTCCGTCTCAGAAAACATAGCCGAATTGTCTGTTCGAAACACAAACATTCCAAGCTTCTTTATGAAGAATGATTTTGCGATAGTTTACAATGAATATAAAAATTTACGTGGGTCTGGTAAAAAGTCAATTACTAGTACTGTTACTCGACCTGTTACAAACACATTTGATAGTGCCTTTCTTTCATCTAACATGGCATCTTATATACGTAATATTAAGTCACAAGAACAACTCGATATCTTAGTAGCAGCGTTCCTCGAAAACATTAAAAACTTAGATTATGATGTAAAAGAAGCACATGAATATGCGCTCGCTCTTCCTCCATCTTATTATGAAGATGGTAGCTACGCAAAATGGATTCGCACGGGATGGGCTTTGAAAAATACCGACGATGAAGGGAGACTTTTGATTAGTTGGATTAAGATGAGCTCTCAAGCCAAAAACTTCAAATATTCAGATATTCCGAGTCTTTGTGATACGTGGTCAAAGATGGACATGCGTAAACTTACTGGTGGTGTTACCAAACGCTCACTTATGCACTGGGTCAAGCAAGATGCTCACGAAAAATATTTGGAAATACGAGGGGAAAGTATTGAATTCTACTTGGAAAAAACCATTAGCGGAAATGGAGTATCATGTAAGGACAAATCCAACAAAGCCGAGTGCGGAGACTGGGACCTAGCAAAAGTACTTCATGTATTATATAAAGACCTATTTGTTTGTTCAAGTATCAAATCAAATAATTGGTATTATTATACAAACAATCGATGGACCGAAGACGAAACTGGCTCGACACTTCGTAAGATGATTTCTACGGAAATGCGTGAGCTTTATAATAAAAAAACCATTGGTCAGTTGAACGGTATGATGACTGCCATCGCACCTTCTACAGATGAAGGAAATGAGGATGAGCAAGCAAACATACGTAAAATTCGTAGCCAGCGTATTTTAAATATTTGTCAGCGTTTGAACCGTACCAGTGAGAAGAAGAATATTATGACTGAGGCACGTGACCTTTTCTATGATAGTAATTTCCTGAACAAACTTGATACAAATCCTCATTTGCTTTGCTTCAATAATGGTGTTGTTGATTTCAAGGATAAGATTTTCCGTAAGGGACGACCCGATGATTATATCAGTAAGTGTACTGGTATTGATTTTATTCGTATTGATAAAGTGAGAGACGCAAATGTAATTAATGAAATCAATGGCTTCTTTCAAGAACTCTTTCCTGATAAGCAGTTGTATGACTATATGCGTGATTATCTTGCTTCGGTTTTGGTTGGCACTACTTCAAATCAGACATTCAATATGTTTATCGGGGGTGGGTCAAACGGTAAGTCGAAGCTTATTGATTTGATGAAATTGGTTTTAGGTGATTATAAAGGTGAAGTTCCTCTGTCTCTTGTTACCGGAGAGCGAACACGAATTGGTGGTCTTGCTCCAGAGATTGTTCAGTTGAAGGGAGTACGATTTGCTGTTATGCAAGAGCCAGAGAAGGGTGTTAAGTTGAATGAGGGAAAAATGAAGGAACTTACTGGCGGAGATAGTATCCAGGCTCGTGCCCCTTATATGTTACAAGCCGTTACTTTTGTCCCTCAATTCAAATTGGCAGTATGTTCAAATACAATGATGGAAATTGGCTCAAATGACCATGGTACTTGGCGACGTATTTGTGTCGTACCATTTGAAGCACTATTTACCGAAAATCCAGTTGCTGATGACCCCGGAAAACCACATCAATTCAAGATAGATAAGAATATCCAAGAAAAATTCGAAAACTGGAAAGAAGTTTTCGCAGCTACCTTGGTCGAGCATGCGTTCAAGACAGATGGTATGGTTACCATATGCGATAGAGTGATGGGAGCAAGTAATGAGTACAGACAGAACCAAGACTTCTTAGCAGAATTCATCAGAGACAAGGTGGAAACTAAGAAAGAAGCAGAAAAGCGTGGTGATACTACAAGTATATTCAAGATTCGTAAGAAGGAGGTTACAATGGAATTTAACAATTGGTACAAAGACACTTATGGAAATGGTCGGGGTTGTCCAAACCCAAAAGATATTCATGAATATATGGATAAACAGTTTGGTCGTCAAAGAAATCAAGTTTGGGATGGTGTTCGTATCAAATATGACCATAACGGACCTTTGGCATATAGTGATACTAGCTCGATTAGCGATAACATTAGTGTAAATGATTTATAAAAAAATATATGGTTAAATATTTTTTTATTTAATATTTGTTCTCATAAACATTGACATTAATAATGGAATAAATATATAAAACCATTTTTACAAGATAATCTTTTAACAAATTTACCAAATATGGATATACCAGAAATAATATTATAATAAAAAACTTTCTGAATCTATTATATTTTTCATCATAATAAAGATAGTAAAACAAAACGAAGACGATGATATAATATACAAATAACAAATAATTATTGATGGTGTTTAACATAGCAATATCACCTCCTTGATAAATTGATTTTTGATTATATGTAGTGTTTTTATTTTTTGATTCGGTAATCATATTTGATAATAAGCTATTTTGTGATTGAATTAAATTATAAGTAGACGATGACATTTTTCTAAATTATATCTACAATATAGAGAGGTTTAAATTTTAGAATAATTATCAAATTCATTGAATGAATTGGGTTGCACTTCGCTCATTGTTGTAAATCCACTTATCTTAGAATTAGGAGTGGTTGTTGGAATAAACGGGACCGTATCATTTTCATTACACTGATTATTTGACAGATTAAAAATCATACCTTTACCTGCTAATTGTTGCTTATTTAAATTGTTTTGAGATATAATCTGCTGTTGAGACAATGCAACATTTCCTGGTTTACTTAACGCAACTTCATTATAATTTATGTTATCTCGACTTAGAATATCTGAGTATTTCCAAAATATTTTATATAATACAAAGAACACTATAAATATTATAATTAATTCAAAAAATTCTTTAGAAAAAACGGGATACCATCTATTCAAAATTGTTATCGTATTTAATAAAACCAACATTCCAATGAAATAATAGAGAATAACATTGTAATCCTGACTTTTTAATCTTGCGCTTTCGTTCATCATTAAGGTACGCTGTGCTGCATTCACTGAATTATTCATGTTTTGTAAACGATTATTGAGAACATTTGTTTCATCATCAATGATATTGTTAATTATCCCTTGATTATTTAAAACTTGAGTTGCTGATTCGTTTATTGATGCAAGTGAATTTGAAACATTTGCCGTGTTTATTGAAGGAGTTGTTTGTCCAGGGGTTGCGTTTAAAGAATTCATTATAAATAAAAGACCGTCAAATATTCCACCTGTATTCTGAACAGGAGGGATATTGGCATTTGTATTTATTATTTTTGGCATTGCTGTAGTAGTAGTATTGTTTGTTATTGTTGGAGTCATAGATGGAGTTTTCGTCGGAGTCATTGAAGGAGTCATTGAAGGAGTCATTGAAGGAGTCATTGAAGGTGTCATAGTGTCCATATTAATTTTATTTATAAATATACTATATCATAATATATTTATAACATTCTAGTTTCTAATAATAACTATCGCACCAACAAATACTATGGCAAATGTAATTGTTCCTAAAATATAAATATAGTTTTGTTCAGCAAGGTACATTTCAGCGTCATTTTTTCTAGCATCTTCTAAAGATTGTTTTTTATCCCCACTTACTAAATTGTTTTCATATTGATTTAACGTTTTACTATTCAACATATATTTTTCGTTTAATTCATCAGACTTTTTATCCAACGAACTATAATTAGAATCAATCAGTTTCATATTATTGATGTAATCCGTAGATTGCATCCCTTCAATCCTTGTAATTTTAAAATCTGTATAATTCGAATCATTAGAATAGTTTTGAATCATTACTAAATTTATATTTTATGGAGAAATTGTTGTCTAGAGTTTTCTATTATCCAGCCTTTGAAATATATAATATATAGCACAAGCAGAAAATACCGATAATAACATATTATAATAGTAACTGGATTGTTGTTTAATTATATAATCTTCGTTAACAGAATGCTTAACATCAGTAAGTATTTTGGTTTTTTCATTCACTTTGTCTCTAAGTAATTTGACTGAATTTTCTAAATCGACCGTGTTTTTATTACTATTATTTTTGTTTTGCGAAACCGCATCATTGAATTGAGCTAAGGTCGTATTTGCAATTTCTAATTTGTTTTTTACGTCATTATCACTACATTCTCTAGAATTACATTTAATATATTGTTGGTAAGATGCAAAAAAATCATTAAAATCGGAAACTACATGGTCATATAAATTTTTAACATCAGATGTTGTATAAGTCAATCCTTCAATAATTGGTAAGGAATTCATATTGTTTTTATATTATATATATATTTTGAATAAATAAATCCGGTCGCAACAATTATGCCTATCCCTAAATTAAAACTGTTAAATAATGTGTCATTATATACTTTTTTAACATCAGCATAACGTTGGTCAGAACCTCCATATCTATTTTGAACTGCATATAATGTATTTGCGTTATTTTGATTTTTACATAATTCCAAGTCAACACACGGCCCTGCGTTAGTAGAGCAATTTTCTGCTGGTTTTTTTAAAACAGTATCGCAATTTGTAGGCATGGGTCTATCTAATAAACCTTGCTCAGCTTTTACAAAAAAAAAGTCATTTGGACTAAATGCTGCGATTAATTCTGAAGACATTATTTATATATTGTGAGGAAAAAATACAAATTAACTACACTCATTTTTTATACAATATAAGGCAATTTTTAATCTTGAGAAAGTGACATCGGCGTGTACCATGCCCGTTTATGATAATTATACCCGCTATCATATTTATGCCTTTTGTATAATTTATAATCATAGTAAAAACAATCGTCGTTTTTCTCCGTTGTTTCACTATAACCGGCGGAGCATTTACATTTTATCCTATCAATAATTACTGTATCAGTTAACATAATATTACATTTGTTGAATTCACCGCAAATCAAACATGTTGCGATTCTTTTTCTCCAATTTTCGTCCGGATACTGAATTGACAACGCTCCAATAAATGAGTTGCCACGAAGTTCATGTTTTAAGTGAAAATCACCGAAATCATTACCTCTTGTATATTTGGGATTTACCAAATGTGACATAAAGTAATCACCTGAAATCTTTGACAGCACTTTATCCATTTTCTCTTTTTGCTCACTTTTCTTTAGTGCTATGTGGACAAATATATACTCTCTTATGACATCTATAACTTCGTAAGGAAGTTTGAGGCGATTCATTACGACAACCTTTTTAATTGTTGACATTTTATTTTTCGAATAAAATTTTCATAAAAAAGTTTTCAATTTTTATGAAATAAAAGTTTTCTTATACACAAACTCGATAATAATCATACTTAAGCGCAGTGAGGCTCTCTCTTTCGAATTTAACTACTTGTCCTGGCCGCATACAAATAGCTAGTGCTTGCGGGTCAAAACGGCTAATTTCTGGTAATTGACTAACGTTTTCCATTTTATATTTCTTTTTTAGTTCATTTACCTCATCGTCGCCTAATATTTTACAGTTAGGTACTAACTTATGATTTAGTATATTAAATTGAAGGCGTTTAATATTATGGATTACCACAAAAATACCGTTTCTATCGTACAGATACTTTATCTTGGTAATAATCGTATCGTTTGGCTCATCCTCGATAATAATAATGAGAATATCGGTTTTTGTTAGCACATTTTCAATATCAAAAAGGTCTTCGATTATATCATCTAAACCGTCGGGTTTTATTTGCTTAGTTGTCAAATAGTATTTTACGTAAGCCTTCTGTTGACTACCGTCATTTGTAACAAGCATATCTAGTTGGTTATTCGAGTGCATGGCGTCAATCTCATTAATACTAAAATTAGAATATTGACTTGTATTAAAACCCTGTTTCTCTAACAATTCGAGAACATTTTTTCTCGACTTGTATACGGAGAGAATACGATTACTTGTAGTTGACATTGTATATTATAAAACCATACTTTTATATTATTTCGAATCAATTTTTTGAAGGGATATATTAGCCTAGTTTCTTAATAATAAAGTCTTTTATTCCCGTAAATATACTACCACCATTATCGCTTTCACCACCACCCTGTTTTGGTTGAGGTTTCGAGTCTACTATATCTTTCTTAAATACTATTCCTCCTTCAGTTGGAACGGTGGGTATATTGGGTTCTGTCGTTCCGAATGAAATTTTTGGTTGGGTTTCTGTTCCAGGTTCTGTAGTATATTCTGAGCCCCCATTATTTATTTTAATAACGGGCGCAAAATTAATTCCACCAGGAATAGACTGACTCATCGAATGATTCATAGGAATTCTTTGAAAGTCACTTGGTTCTGGAAGTTTTTTCATAAAATTTACCCTATAATCACCTTGTCTATATAAATCGCTTGGTTCAACTACTCTTATTTTATCTTCCTGGTTTAATCCTTCTCCATCTTCAGTATTTATTGTTACAAAATCAACACCCTTTTTGAGAACATTCCATATGCGCTCTGGTTTTTTATCTCCGCGATAATGTACTTTACCGCCAGTCATTATTTCCATATCAGGAGGAGGCTCTTCAGGACTCGTCGGCTCAAATGGTGGTGGTTCTTCCGGGCTAGTAGGCTCAAATAGTGGAGGTTCTTCTGGGCTAGTCGGTTGATATAGTAAGATATCTTCAGATGTCAAAGGATTGTATTTTGGAGAACCAGTATCTTCTTCTTGTAAAGGTGAAATTTCACTCGGTTGATATGCGGGAGATGTATCGGGATATTCAGGCGAAGGATTAGGAGCAGCCGCTTGTTCGCACGAGCCGGGCAAATCTACCATATCTTCTTTATTCATAAGCGTTTTTTTAATATCATTAATGATTGTTTGAGGAGACACATTTTCCGAGAACAATAAATTATCTATGTTTTTAGAGAACATCATATTGGATAATTGTTCAATATTATCCTCAGTGATTATACGCATTTGAATATTCATAGTCTGTAGTTCTTGCAATAACAATTTAAGTGAATATGGTACTTCAACAATGCTGAAATCACGTCCGTACCTTGTAATGTTCTCAATATTCATAGATTTTCCATCCAAAGACCCAGTAAATTTAATTGGTCCATCAGCCATGGGGCTTATGAACAATTTTTTTGCCGGATTATAAATAGATATCATGCCACTAACATTACAAATTGCTATCTTATATTTATCACTACGTTCCATCATTGATTCTCTCAAAAAATCGGATATTCCGTGACTAATAAGAACATCACGTTCCATTTCTCCAATACGTAATCCACCATCATTGGCACGTCCGCTTACTGGTTGCCTTGTCAAAGCAGTACGAGGACCTAAAGGACGATAATTAATTTTGTCCTTGACCATGTGTTTTAAGCGCATATAATAAGTAGGACCCATAAAAATCTCCGTACTTATCTGTTCTCCAGTCATACCATTATATAAAATATCATTACCACTCGAATGGAATCCAGCGTTTGTAAGCATTTCGCCAAACACACCTATTTTTGACCCATCATTATTAAATGCAGTACAATCGCCAAATGCGCCATATTGTGCACATGCTTTTCCGGTAATACATTCTACTAACTGCCCAATCGTCATGCGTGAAGGAAGTGCATGCGGATTAATTATAATATCTGGTCTCAGACCATCTTTGGTAAACGGCATATCCTCTTCAGGAACTACCAAGCCAATAGTGCCCTTTTGACCACTACGAGACGCCATTTTATCTCCAATATTTGGAATTCGCTCTTCTCTAATACGAACTTTCGCAATACGCTTACCTTCTTCGCTATCTGTAATAAACGTTTTGTCTACGGTGCCTAGCTGTCCCTTTTTGGGCGTCTTTGACGCGTCAATTTTACTACCTTTCATTGACGATGAGGACGAACTTAAGCCAATTAAAATAGTTTTATCATTTATAAGCGTCTCTTCTCTGATAAGTCCGTACTTATCTAATTGACTATAATCATATCCTGGTTTGGTTCTCAAAACTGCTCCGTCGTTCTCTATATTTGTGAATAATGTTTCCACTTTTTCATCTCCTTGAATTGATTTCTCTTCATGGCTCTCATACGTACTGTAATATGTTGTACGTAGAAGACCACGTTTGAGCGCGCCTTCATTCACTAACATAGCGTCTTCTACGTTATACCCTGTATAAATCATAATAGCAACTATGGCGTTTTCACCATAAGGATTTTCTTCGTGATTAATGTGTTCCATATAACGAGATTTTACCAAAGGTAGTTGACCCGAATTGAGTACGACTGCTGTTTTATCCATACGCACTTGATGGTTTGTATGATACATAGAAACCGCCTGCTTACTTTGACCACAAGAGAATGAATTACGCGTTGCTGGATTGTTCTCAGGAAAAATAATCATATTACACATGACACCAAAAATAAATGATTCATGTATTTCCAAGTGTGTATAGTGTAATGACTTTGTTTTTAGCTCATGGTCATTCATTGCTATCAATGCGTTCTCACTCTCACTAGAATCTATATAATCAATAATAGCCTTGTTCTCCAAAAACTTCTTGTATTGTGCTGGGTTTTTTTCCTCATTAATGTTCTCATATAATTCATCGAGTTCATATATGCCATAATGATTTGGGTGAAATCCGTCCTTCTTCTTTTCATTAAATCCACACGTTAAATCAAGCCATTTGAAATCGCAATCATTAATCTTTTTATTAATAACATCTGACCACTTTAACGAATCACATTTTTGCTTTTCTCCTGTTACCGTTTCATGTTCTCGAATGAATCGGTCCCGATGGGAGTGTTCCAAATAAAAAATAGGACGACAAAGACGACCGGAATCACTATAAATAAAAATAGTATTTTGACGAATATCAAAAGTGACACTGGTATAAATTGGTAAAAGGGCATTTCTGCGAAACAATTTGATTTTGGCGACGGTTTCAAGTGGCTCAGTTACAGAGCCGGCCCAAAGCCCATTTAAAATAATTTTTGTCATAGAAGATAACATAAAAGGAGAACAATCTTCAATTAATTTCATATCGACCTTTTCACGTAGCCATTTAATAAATGGTTCTCTTGAAACACCCTTACTAACATAAGATGATATGGACAAATGTTTATGTAGTCCAATATTACCACCATCCGGCGTATCGATTGGGTCTAAGAATCCCCATTGAGAACTATGTAACACACGTGGACCAACTAATTTTACACTAGCATCTAGGGGCAGATTTGTCTTACGTAAATGACTTAGAGCACTATTAAATGAAAGACGGTTTAAATCTTGTACAATACCAATGCGTTTTGTATGAGTTTGTGCGCCCCAATTTCCCTTGAACGCCTTTTTGAAACCAACCTCTACAATACGTTCTCTGAACACTTCACGATAATATTCTTGTATAAGTCCGAAAAGTCTGTTGGAGTACATAGACTTGTTCAAGTTGATTTTTTTATCAAAGAAAAGGAGAACATGTTTTTGCAATAAATTAAAATATTCGCGAAATAAATCATACATTAGAGAACCAACCAGTTCAAGACGTTTATATTTAAAATTATCCCGGTCAATAGATAATTCCATACCACTATGTACCATCAATAATCGCTTTACCATATATCCCAAATAATATGCTTTATTCATAAAATTTACTTCGCCTACGTGAGGTAAAAAATAATCTGCCAAAATTTCGAGCGCATGATTTATGGTCTTTCCTTTAGTTAAAATTGCAATATAATTGAGTGCGTCGCGCTGTGTCATTATAGAACCTGCATCGTGTACACTAGGTACAAATAAATCAATCATATTATCATATTTCTCTGCGTCTAATAAGCACATTGTAATAATCTGTTTGTCAGAAAGTACACCAAGTGCTCTGAAAAGTATGAAAAGTGGTACAGGTTTACGTACATTTGGAACATTGACAACAATATTATTAAATGTATAAGAAGGAGTTGGTGCTACGATTTTAACACTTAATGTACGTATAGGTTTGGATACATTTTCACTTACAGACCTAATTTCAGCTGAGCATAAGTGCACACCATCTTCGACCTTATGGACGTAAAGCATGTTATCGGCAAATTTCTCCTGAGTAATTACGGTTTTTTCCTTACCGTCAATAATAAAATAGCCACCAATATCGTTTTTGCATTCCCCCATAGTATGACGTACTTCTGGCGAAAGTCCACGCAAAACACAAAAACTAGATTGTACCATTATGGGAAATTTACCCAAATATATTTTTTCCAACGTAGTAGAACGTTTTTGTTTATTTGATTCAATCATTGATTTCTCTGTTAGTTCTCTCAATTGGGCAGTTTCATTGGGTGTCAAGTCTAATAAATTCTGTTTCTTTTGTTTACGCACCTTTAATTTAGGAGCGGTTTCGCGTGGTTTTACCTTTGCTCCACCACTAGTTTCTTTTATATCTAATGCCGTGTCTTCCTCTTCTTCGTCATCACTTTGTACGCCAATAACTGTAGGCTGTTCGCCTTCTTCTAAAATATCTATGAAATCAATATCAATATCATAGTGAATGGTCATTCCGTAGGTCATATTTCTTAATCTGGCTTCATTTGGAAACATATAGTGAGAATTCGCGTCGTCATAAATAACTGGTTTACCAAAATAAATTTTAGTACCATCCTTTCCGCCAAAATACATAATACATTTAGAACGATAATCATTTAGTTTTTTGTCAAATCGCGTATTAATTTGGACCGGGTTTTTTTCGCGAAATATTTGGAAAATACCCGTTTTAAAAAAATCGTCATATGATTCAACATGGTGTTGTACTAAATTTTGCGGATTATCACGAAAATATGAATCAATAATTTTCCAAATTACTGAATTATCCATTGTATATAGAACCATAATATTTTTATATTCATAACCCTTAAAAAACATTTAGCGTTCACGATAATTTCTTCCAATATTATATAAAATGTCTGGTGTTATGGATAATTTGTTTGGTCCCCTCGGTCGCGAATATTGCATATGGTTTTATTTCTTATCAGTTCTTGCTTTCATTTCCTTACTTCTCTTTTTTATCCCCGCTCTTTGGCGTGGTATTTCCACTAAAAAGGACATCTGGTACTTTTTAGGAGTTTTAGCTGTTGCATTCATGTATGGTTTAACTTATTTCCAAAACCGTCTCTTATATTCCATGTGTAGTGGTACTATGAAATAAGCCGCGGACAATTGGCTTAACGTTTTTGCTTGAATATTATAATATAACAATGGACATTTTATATTATAGTAATTATTGTACTCATTCCCAAAATATAATTCGATATTTAGCAAAAAATGATTTACGAAATAAAATTAGCTTTGTATGTATAGATAAACGTAGTCGCGACACCAAAAACAATCAGCTTTATGTGCAATTAGAAAACGGAACCCGTGTCATTATGCCACCTAATGTTCATAGCGTACCTGCTCTATTACTGGTTCGTGAAAACTACAAAGTATTGCTCGGCGATGATATTATAAATTATTATGAACCTTATGTTGCAGAGCAAAACGGCGTAGCTACTCAACAAAACGGAGAACCTATGGCTTTTTCTATTAATAATGTTGGAGCTACTGTAACTTCAGAACAATATACATTATATAGTATGACACCAGATGAGCTCAGCAGTAAGGGTTTAGGCGGAAGACGTCAGATGCATAATTATGTATCAGCAAGTCAGGATATATTGACAATACAAACTCCCCCTGATAATTATCGTCCTGATAAATTATCAAATAGTGTAACTGTTGAAGCTTTACAGACACAACGAAACGAAGAGTTACCAAAGAGTGGACCGCCTATTATTTAAGAAATAAAATAAAGTATCATATTTTATTTCTTTTTGTAATACATCTACCACATCGACCACATCTACCACATCTACCACATCTAAATAAGAGGTTTATTCATTATGCCTCTCCATACCTGTATTCTTTTTAGCGCAGAAATATGAAGAGGTAAATAATTTAATTTTGAATATTTAGTTACAAAAAGACCATCCTTTTCGTGTTTTAGTACGCGATTTTGAAAAAGTTCGTATGCATTATTAAATGCATCTGTCATTCTTAGCTCGGTACTCTTATCCACATCAATCTGTTTGTGAATATTATAAAGCATACACCTATCAAAGTCGTATGCTGAAAGCAAATCTGCCTCTCTCACAATGTTGTAAGCATGCTGATATTCATATAATTGAGGAAATCCCTGTTTTTTTACAGTCGAATAAGACATTGTACTTATAATAGTTTTTACAACGTCTATTTCTTTGCTCGACATTTTGTCTTCTAAGAATTCATTTATTTCTAAAATACCATCATCTTCATTAACATATTTTTTATCACACATATCATGTATAGCTGCTGATACGTAGATAATTTTTTCCTGTGATTCGAGAAATGGATTGTCCTTCTTTTCCTCCTCTAGAATCTGATGAGCAAAATGAAGTACATTCATACTATGAGAAAGTCCGTGTGTTTCATCAATATCATGCTTCTTAGAAGAAATAAGAACAAAGTGTAGTAGCTTATTCAAAAGACACATAATAAACATATTATCATTGTGATATTATGTTTATTATGGTTTTTAAGTTAATATATTAAGCCCTCTGCGAGAATTGAACTCGCGACCTCCAGTTTACAAGACTGGTGCTCTACCACTAAGCTAAAAGGGCAATGCGAAATGCTGTATTACTATATTTATTTATCTGCCCAAAGTTTCATTTGGTCAAGACCTTCCGATTTATTTGGTTTGAACGCATAATAATTACTATAAGACGTAAGGCTTCGCGTCCATGGGTTTATATATAATTCAATGTTTGTATTTGTTGCAGGGTCGATTTCTTCAAAAGTTATGATTGCTTTTCCTGATAAATAAGCAGGTCTTTCTATATTTTTTACAGTTAAAACAGCGCTATAAGTTGCGTCAGCTCTTCCTTTTCGACTTTTCACCGGATAAGAAAGGTTAAATGATTCGACCAAAAGTTTTTGTCCTGGATGTACATGCTTAAAATCTTCTATGGGCTCGTGCTCTAAAACGGGTCTTAATTCAGTTTTAGGTTCACCTGCATAATCATGAGATTGCGCGTATAAAGATACACTACCATTTTTTACTAATGCTACTTGTTTTATAGTCATGCTGGTAAGGTGACCATCTTTACCTGAGTTATTGGATGCATATCTTAGTCTTCCGTGTTCTGATAAAGGTCCGTGAGGAAACAAAATTTTACCAGCATCTTCAGCTTGAGCTGGTGTCATAGTTTTCGATAATTTGCTTTTTGAACCACCATTACGTATTGATTTTCTTAGTTTTTTAAGGATTTTTTTACGAAGTGTAACTTTCATCCGTATGTATATTGCTCCTAAAAAAGATTTCGAGAACTTCTTGAGTTTTCGAAATTTCTAAAAAATTGATTCCTTTTTTGCTTAAACATCCAGATTAAATCAATTAGCACAAGCTAAATAATCAATATGTCGTCTTTCCGTATCGTTTCCCTCCCTCGTGAGCTCCAGACAGCCAGTGAGGTGACATGGTATGTCGAGAATGTTGTTAGTTATGGAACTGTAGATTCTGTAGATATTATTAATAACGTGGCTCCTAACGGAGCACACTTTAGTAGCGCTATTGTCAACATGCGAGACAGCGATACTTGGCAAAACCAAAGACAAAAGTTTCTTGATGCCAGTAAGTCTGGTATTATGGCAAACAGTTTCTATATTAGCAAGTCTACTGGCGAGACTAGCCAATTTCACTTTGACAACGGAAAGCCAATGCTTCATTTGAAGCATGTTTTGAACGAATCAAACTGGATGAGCATTTACATTCCAGTTGTGCCAACTGATATTGAGACACTGCAAAGTGAAGAGGAATTCAAGGGTTTCTTTGAGAACAATCTTGAGCTCGGCTCAGTGAGCCGCGTCGATTTTGTAAGTCGCGCAGTTTCTGATTCTGCGTCATCGGTGCGTAGTGCTTACGTACACTTCAATAGTTGGAGCATAAATCAAACCTCGAATTTTATTCGAACTCAAATTGAAGGTCGCGGAGAGTTCAAGTGTGACGGTTATTACACTGGCAATCAGTTCAATCGCTTTCCCAATCGTCGTTTCATGGTGTTTAAGATGAATAAGAACCCCATTCCTGAGGCAAATCCTGAGGCAAATATTCACCAGCTTTCCGCGAGAAATGCGGAACTAGAGGCACTTGTCGAAGAGCTAAACGCAAAGCTTATTATGCTTGAGACAATGAACGAGACTTTAAATGAGAAACTTGGCCAAAGTCAGATTGAGGCAGCTTGCCTATGGAACGTTATGTCTGAAGAAAATGATGTGAAAAAGGGTGAGATGACTATGGAGGAACTTATGGTATAATGTAACAAAAAAAGAAAAAGAAAATATAAAAATGAAATTAGTGCTTCGGCACTTTTTTCTCGCCGGGAAAAATTGATACAAAGATACAAATCAATATTATGAATATATAAGACAAATCATGGACCAATTTCACAATCAGATTCTTTGTGAAAACTGTTGTAAAGGGCTTATGCTATTACCAAGTAATTCTGTAGATTTAACTGTCACTAGTCCTCCGTATGATGATATGCGAGAATATGAAGGTTTTGTTTTCAATAAAGAAAATTTAGTCATTATTGTTAAACAATTATATCGTGTTACCAAAAATGGTGGCATAGTTGTATGGGTAGTAGGAGATGCTACAGTAAAAGGAAGCGAAACAGGTAGTTCATTTAAACAGGCTCTTGAATTTATGAACGCTGGTTTCAAACTTCATGATACCATGATTTATGAAAAAAACACATCTTCGTTTCCAGCAAAGCGTGCAGGAAATAGATATACCCAGATTTTCGAATATATGTTTATTTTCTGTAAGGGCAAAATCAAGACAGCCAATTTGATTTGTGATAAGCCAAATAAATGGGCTGGACATACAAATTGGGGAAAGAACACGAATCGTTTGAGAACAGGTGAACTTGTGGAAACCACTGATATAAAACCCGTGCCTGATTTCTCACCACGAAATAATATTTGGAAATATAATATCGGAAAGGGATTTAATTCCTCTGATAAGGAAAGTCATGAACATCCGGCGATTTTCCCAGAGAAACTTGCCGAAGACCATATTTTGAGTTGGTCTGACCCCGGAGACGTTGTTCTCGACCCGTTTTCTGGCTCAGGTACTACTTGTAAAATGGCGAAAAAAAACGGCCGCATTTATGTTGGCATAGAAATTAGCACAGAATATTGCGAATTGGCGAATAAAATATTGGCAAAATATGATACTGTCTCTTAAGACTCGATTTTAATACAACATGAACGTCCTTTCATGATAAGTTTTTTTTCCGCAAAGATGGATGCCAGTTTTGTCAAGAATCGATTCGTAAATCCAAGTGCGCACGTATTTGGATTTTTCTTTGTTCCGTGTCTATGAATATGTAAATAACATTGATTACGCTGTGTAACCTCTTTATCCTGAATACATTTACGAATCAGAGCATAATCGGAATTGATTATACTCATTTCATCAGCAGGTAGTTTTGCCAAATCATACAGAAATACAGTAAGTAGAGTTTTATTTTTAAGACGCTCTATCGGGGCAACTTGTTCAGTCTGTGATTCGTATAGGAATACAAAAACCACGCCTTTTTGCATCTTGCTATAATATTTGCAATCCGTTACAAATTCATTATCGTTAATATTTTTGAATGAAGCGTAATCGCTCTTTGTACCGCAGTTCGTAATTGTGAGACGCTCTTTGGCATTATACATAGTACTTATTTTCTTGAAATGAGTTGCCTTGATATCATAACCACTGAGCAAATCGGGATTGGCATCCGAATTTGGTAAAATACCAAAGAGCGAAAACTCTACATATTTTCCATTGGAACCCTTGTCCGTGTCTTTACTATTATTTGCGATAAAACGGTCTGCTTTCTCATCATATACTTCTGCCAATTCTGGACAAAAATTCCTTGCTTGTTCAGTTACAGAATCAAGTCGTGCGGGACACATCTGATTTAGGCGACGTACATATTGTTGAAGCGCATTTTCATCATTATGTATTTGCTCTAGAGAAAACGTGTTCATTCTCTTTTTAATACGAAACGAGTTATGTTTTGGTAACAAAAATGTGGTAATTACTGTGGACCACAGTTTTGACCAAAACATTCAATTTTTTACTTTACTATATAAGAATATAAATATTTCGTAAAACACATATAAAAATAGTAGCACGTAATTTTATTAAATGAACGCAGTCGCAAGTCCTACAAATAATAAATCTACTCTTATGAGAGCATTCAATAATCATTTCTTTGATTTCATGGCCGACATTATTAATATTGTTCCTGAAAACAACGATTTGCCTGTATCGCGTGATTCATTTATGATGATTAAAAAGGCTAATCCTACCGCTATCATTAAGGCGTGGTATCTACATATTTACAGCCCATATAATCATGTTATTGAGGGAGGAGATATTACGTTTTTCTTCGACAAAGATTACTCGGAAGATATTTCTCATTTATCTAACGCAGATAGTATTATGCAAATAATTGATACGTTAAGAAAACCGATTCGCGAAATGGGGGAAGTAAATAAAGCACACTCTATGAAATATATCCAGAATTTAACGGAGCTTTCTCGTGCATATACTGAAGCTTAGTTATAAATGAATCAAACGAATTTATTTGATTCATTCATTGTTGTAAACGTCTATCATAATTTAAATGATAAAGCATCTCTCGTGGTTCCATATCATTAAAATATTCCATAACTACGGCCAAAGTTATCTTCTTTTTGGTACCCTTTAGTGAAGGAATATATATGTTTTTATGAATCATTTTGATGTGATGCAAATATTTTTCATTAATATTATTTCCCAATTTAAAAATATAATAATCAACATAAGATTTGTAAATATTATTAATAAATAAATTGTATTGATAAATAAAGTCACTGTGTAAATATTTGTACATCGGATTACATGCCAAAAAATCTTCGGCTTTATTCATTCTATGTAAACACAAAAAATAATAAATGTATTTTTGATTTATTCTTTTATTAAAAGTCTTATGTATTGGGTTTTTTAATCGGCACCTTTCGCCAGTACGTATATTATGTAGCATCCAACCTAAAAAAAACGGGCTGTTTTGTATAGATTTAGTTGTTTTTTCCAAATCGTAAAAATTAAAAAGTTCGTATCGACGAGGAAACTGGATTATTCCCTCTTTATTTTTAAATATGGACCAATCTTCATAGATATTTGGTGGTATGTGCGTAACTCGATTATTAGAATGAATATCATAAACACCTACTAGAAATATTGTGGCAAACTCTATAGGAGTTACTATTTTATTAGAAGGATGTTGTAGTACAAAAGAATAACTATAATTTTTCGGTAAACTTTCAAGATATACGATATCTTTTATATCTTCTTCCTTAGAGCATCGAAATGCATCCAAAAACATACGGCGAAAGGTTTTGGATTTATTACCAATATTATTATAATTGCCTCCTATTGCTGATTTTGTAGCTATTATCCAAGAGCCGACCCTCTCGTCATAAAATAAATTTATCATAACGCCCTCAATTATTTCATTGACCAAAATTTGCTCCATAACATCATAATAATCATCGCGGAATTTCTCATAACGTATTGACCTTATTGGTGAAAAACACAGAACTTTATTCTCTGGTTCAGAAAATATCACCGACCTATATTCGTCCACGTTTTTACTTATACTGGTTAAATTTAATATTTTGTATTTTTCATTATTATAACTACATATTTTAGTATTTATTTCGCTACTGGACAATGTGGTCGATAAATGATATGTATTGTATACTATATCTTCTTCTTCTGTCATATTGTAGAATAAAAACAGCCGACCCTTTATCTCATTTGTCAAAATTCAATTTATTGTGCCGCCAAAAAGAGGGAGTTTTATAAAATATTCAAAATCGCAAATATTATTTAGACAGATAAGTATATACGACTATAGTAAATGGACCAAGGAACAAATGATATTTCATTAGAACTAGGAGATATTATTGAAATTGTTGCTCCTTCAAATCCTGATATTCATCAGATAGTAGCAATAATTGATTATATAGATGAAACAAAATTAATCCTTATCGATACAGAAAATTTGAATCGATATCAGTTAAACGTTGATGAAAATAATATGTTTACTGATGAGACCATTACTGAGATTGATTTATTAAGTCGTAGTGACGAGAAGGGTTATGCAAGGCAAAACGGTCTTCTTCCAAAAACGTGGATAGACGTTCATTTTGGTGGAGAAATACCTGCAACATTGACCGGTGAAATAACCAATTTAGAAGAAGACATGATTGAAATAACTACTTATCCTGATTTAAATGTTATTTTTATTGATTTTGCTTACAAAGGAATACCACAGAACATACCTCTTGAAAAAATAGTTATTCGTGAAAAGCCCGAATCAATTAAAAATCTAGGTTCGTTAACTAATATTAAGAACAACGTGCAAGAAGAAGAAGGCGAAGTACTTGAACCCAGTGTTACTTATAATGAAAGCGGTGAATCTATAATTAAAATACCCGAGGGTTCTATCCCTGATTCAAAACCCGCCGAAGAAATTCAAAGTGATTTGTTCGGAGATGCAGATGCAATTATTTTTGGAGATAAATTAGGTGTAATAAAGCAGTATGTTGAACTACCTGAGTATAAGAAACGCTATGACATTGATAGTCAAGTAAATAATTTAATGGATGAGCTATTATCCACTATTCCTAATAACCAAAGAACAATCGGTGTTCTCGATAATCTACATTTGTTAATTGAACGTTTCAAGCAACTACGAGAAGAGTTCTCAAATTTTGATAATAATAACATTATTTATGAAGCCAAGGTCAATGGCCCTTTTCATAAACCTATGATTGATAAATTAGAAAAGTTAAATATTTATTTGCGTTGGTTTATGCCTATTGTTACCAATCGCAAAAAAATATATAATTTGGATGTCGAAATAGACAATAGTGACTTAATTCAAGAAAAAATCGAAGACGTCCTACTCGCTATAGAAAATAGCCAATTGGATTATTATAAAAATGAATCCCAAACACGCACTGACACTTATTGGTCTGTTCAACAAAAAATAGATAATTTTATGACTCCATTTGAGAATACGCTCATAGATAACAATGTTTTAATTAGTCAAAAAACCGCTGCTTCTATGGAATGTATCGTAGATAATTTAAATAATTTTTTCAGTACCACAATTAGTGAAAACGAAGTATCTAGACGCCGATTTGTCATTCAGCGTTATCAATTAGGCACGTATAAATTGACCGAACAGATATTAAAAAATGGTAAAAAAATATATAAACGCGCGCCACTTACGCAAAATGATTCTGTTTCGATTACATCATTTTTGATGTTACCTATTTCCGTAGTACAATATTCTAGAATCGACTTACCTTCTACAAATATTTACGAGCGCACGAAACTTCATCAAGAAATTTTTTCGGCATATCGATTATTGCGTAAAAATACAGATGTGGTTCCTCAAGTTATAAATGATTTGAAACAAGAATTTGATTATGAGAAAGTCGAAGCGGATAGTAAGCGCGAATTTTTATCAGATATTCAGGAATTTATTCTTCACGATGATAATCAATCTGATGACGATAAGTATTCGAAATTTTTAGACGTCATAGTACCTAAAACACGTACATTTATTCGCTTAGTCCGTAAATATATTCGCGACAAATTATCGTTTCGAGCGGTAGTACAATATTTGGAGCCATTCTGTGTTTATCCCAAAGATATTACTTACCAACAGTATAATGAAATACGTTATTTCGTAAAGGAAAAAATACAGAAGACCAAAGTCGATTACGTAGCAAAACGCGATAAAATATCGATTTTGACCAGTACAAAATATATGGTTAATTCAAAATTAAATGCCGTTTTTAATTTATTAACTGAGAAAAAAGAACTTCTGGATGCACTATATTTGAGTTATCCTTTTTTGAATGGCGAGATTTTACGTGGTCAAATATCGTCACAAGAAACATTACACCGTATTTTATCACTGGACCAGGGTAATTTACAGTCCAATCTTATTACATCATTATTATTATGTTTGATGACTCCGAATGATTTGATGGATGTACTAAAACCAGCTAATATTGACGAAATGACTGATGTTGAAAAAATAAAACCAGAGGATTGTTATCGCCGTTTTATGACCAAACGCTACGATTCAATTGCAAAATTAAAGGCCGACAATAATAAGGAAGAGGTTTTTTATGATAGTGAATTCGATGAAACGCCATATGATATTATTAAAAAATATAAAGATGAGCAAAAGAAGATGATGCCAGACAAATTCTTTTCTTTTTTACAAGAAGTTTTAGTACAAAAACATGACTGTCCGGAGGCTATGGCACAAGAACTGGCCGCCACACTTATCCAGGGAAAGAAACAGATACGAGACGGAGAATATGCTATGGTTGAAATTAAACCACAGATGGGACAGGAGGTCGACCCTAATGCTCTTACTGAACAAGACAATGCGACCCTAAAAATGGAGGCTGATGCACGTTCAAAAGTTCAATATTTTAAGCGTCTAAAAAACAACTGGCTCAATGATAAGGAAATCAATGAGAATGCGTTTTTGGATACGAATACACTATTTTGTAATATAGCCAAGGACTGTTTTAAAAATCGGTCCAACGCTATCTGTGAAACCAAGGACGATATTTCGAAGCAAATGGACGTTATGAACAAGAGAAAAATGCTCGACGAGTTTGATAGTCGATATGCGGTGAACGTTGAAGAATTAGAACGTACATTGGAAGAGGCACTAAATAATGATAAACGATTTATTAAAAATTTATATTTTTTGATAGACTTTCAGTCTCAAAAAGCAAATCATTTAGCTTATGAACTTGGTAAATTGTCTACAACAAATGAAGATTTAATTCAATCACCATATTTACGATTACGCGATATGATATTAGACCAATCTGATTTCTCTAAAAAACAATATGATATTGTAAGATTTTTTGAAAAGTTTTGCAGAGAACCGATGATTGGAGAATTGGAGGAAAATCAGCACTGGAAATACTGTTTGGAAACGAATACTAAGTTATTACCAGGATTTTTATTTGACCTTGCCAAAGAGTTTATTAGTGGTGGTGATTATATGCACCGACTCGATGAAATTTGCCGAGCCATTGGTAAAGTAAGCCAGGACGGGGATGCTTACGTAGATGAACATAGTGGTTATATTATACGTAAAATTGATTATAGTAATGAAGAGGGCTACGATGATAGTGGATTTAAACTTGTCACTAATGCAATAATGGAAAAAGACCTGGGTACTATTATGATGGAGGCTGCCGGTAAAAAAGAGGTCCGTGTATTTGATAATCCAAACAGTGAAACTGTTTATAACGTTTTTCGTGCTTTGTGTTCAAATATAGATGTTCAATTCGAAGGCATAGGAGATTTTGTTTTATCGGTTACAGCTGAACTTATGGATAAAGTTATTGCGAAAGAACACGTATATAACGCCCGTTCTGAAAAGCAATTAAAAGAAAAAGGAAAGGGTCTACAGCCTTATCAAAATTATTTCAAAGAAATGCTTATTTTGATTACTACGTCTGTTCTTTTTATTCGTATACAAACTGCTATTCCCTCTTTTAAAACAAATAAAACTTTCCCCGGATGCATAAGGTCGTTTAGTGGCTATCCTATGGACGGTGGAGTGGAAGATATGACTGGTCTTAAATATATGTCTTGCGTTGTAGATAAAACTAAGAGTAAAATTGCGCCATGGGATGCTATATATAAATTAAGTCAAGATGAATTGGTTAAGCGAATGAAAAATATTATAGACGCATACGTACTTAAGCGTTCAGATATTAATGAACTTTACATACAAAAACGTGAATATATATTGTTAAATCCGGAATTAATTAGCGTTGAGGAGCATAGCGTTAGTAAATGGAGACACTTTCTTCCACCCACTGTCAATTTCTCAGTTTCGAATACATTAAGAAACTTGGGCGATGATTTTAATAAAGAATTACTAGAAACGATGCGTAAAGGGCATCGTGACCAGCACGGACAAATTGCTATTTTAAAAAGCCGCGCTGCTTATTTTGGATTTGGCATAATAGAAAAGATAAATAAAGTTGTTACAGAAAAAGACACTTTATTAAAAACGTCAGCTCAATTACCCTTTATGGAAAATGCTTGTTGTAATGAAAATGTAGATGTTACAAACCCACTTCTGTATTTTATTAGTGAAGACGAGAACATTCGTGATAATATTAAGGCCGCGGCAAATATGTCTCTTTTACTGAACAATCTTCGAGAACTTTCTACGGCCTCTATATTCTTTCATAACGAAAAGACTGGAATAAAATATCCAGATAGTCGAAGTGGAATTACTGACCATCATATTTATGGAGCTATCATAAAATACTGTAATTTTGACCGTAATTTACCTGTCCCTGAACGTCTTAAAACTATTGTTACTGAGCGGCCCGTTGGATATAGTTCGACCTGGTCTATGGACGAAAAAATAGAATATTTAAAGAAAAACGGTAAGCATTATACGGCCGAAAGTTTACATCAGTTAATGCGAATAGTTGCGGAACAAAATATTGTTACTATATCAAATAAAGAACATTTTGACCGTATAAAACCTGTTATTGATATTGTCGAAGCATTAAATATTGAGAACTCGAGTATTATTGACGAGAAAATGCGTCAACATTTACATAATGTATTTGAGCAATGGAATCCGAAAAAAATGGCCGAGGATGAAAGTCCGGCATTAGAGGCGTTTGCCGATTATTTGTATACAGTGAATGAAAGTCTTTATAATAAAATTATGGGATTTTTTGAAACATATGGTAATTTATCTGCATTACATTATGACAAATTAAATAAATTCATGTTTAACATTACGAATTGGAATCTGTTGTATCAATCTGATTCTCATTATGACGACGAACTTTATACTATTACTCAATATATGCAAAATGCAGTACAATTTATGTCTAAGGTTTATCCGACTATTTTGTTAAACGGCGCTGAGTTTAATACAGTACCCGCGCACTGGGGATTTAGTAAGAAAGACCCTACTTATAAAAAAATACAAACGTTTATTGAAAAACATTATGCAGATATTAGTAAATTTAAAAACGATAAAATTATGAATCGGCTTTTGCAAGAAGTAATGGGTGAACTTGTCAATTTAAATCTTTTTACCCAAAACATTCCTGTTATTACGCCAATTCAAAAGTCGGGACACGTGTTTTCGTCATTGTTTGATAAGAAAACCACCTTTTTAATTTTTTCTTACTGTTTTTATTCCGTTATTAATACTTATGTCGAAATGTCTGGAGACATTGAATTGTTACATGCCGATTTGGAGGAAGTTAAACAGGACCGTCGTGGGCAAAATAAGTTGAAAAACGATGCTGCCGCACAATTAAGCGCTCAATTAATAGAACTTGATATTGGCTTAGAGGAAAGCGAAGCTGATTTGCAAGAATATGTTGTACAGGTTGGAGATAGTGAGGAACTAAAAATGCGCCTTGCTGAATTACTATTGGGATATCTGAATATAGAAGAAAAAAATAAAAAGGCTATTAACTTTTCGTATGACCAAATCATAGTACAGGTTCGTCGTTCTAGGGAAAAAGAAAAGAAATCTATAGTAGAAGAATTGGGACGTCTATCTAAAGAAGAACGCAAAGTGGAAGATATGCTTAAAAATTTCAAGATTGGCCGCTGGAATGTTGGACAACAAAAGGGATTAGTTGCCTACGATGCTACAACAAACGAGCGAGAAACAAAAGATATGATTGGTCAATTATTACAAGACGTAGACGAAAACATGAATCCAGGCGACGAACTCATGATGGACGTCTATGACCTCAATGAATTACTGGATGACCAAAAAGGAGTTAATGCTGATGAGCTTGATGATAATGAACCAGAAAATTATGATGGCGAAGGAGAAGATATAAATCAATTTGCTGATGGTTATTTAGACGGCACCTATTATGAGGAAGATAGAGAAGATGATTTTCCTGAGGATTAAAAATATATAGGCTATTTATAACAATGAATTTAAAAGGGTTTGTAAGACACCATAAACTAAACGTAGCTATATTCTTATTTTTGGTACTATTTAGCTCTATTCATTTTGTGAAACCCGGGTTTTTGTATAATCATGATGGTGGTTTTAGGCCATTCGGCGTGGGTTACAGACATAAAACAGTGATTCCGGTTTGGATAGTTTCTATTATTTTAGCCATATTTTGCTATCTATTGGTTTCAATCTATTTAAATTTTTTGTAACATAGTGTAATGAATATTAGTCATTTAATAGAACCCACTGTAAAATATTATTTGTTTTCATCACTTCAATCTTGCCATGAAAATCGTGTTACCATTTATTATTATGTTTTAAATATAGGCGTTTTTTTACTATTTTCTGCGATAGTCGTTTACGTACTTTATTACTGTTATAACAATAAATTGAGTCCTTATGAAAAAGAACAAAAAATGTTACGTGACCAAAGTCTTATTTTGTCAAAGATACGGTTATATCAAGAAGATTTGCAGGACAGACGCATGTCAAATATTACCAATTTACCTACTGTTGAGGCAGGTTTTCGCTAATAAAATATTTGTCTATAATAAATGAGTATTATAGAGAAACAACGTGAAATCATTATTCGTGAAAACAATAATGCCCAGACCATACTATTATCAATGTTAGAAAACTTGACGAGAAGGACTACTGTTCTTGACTTAAAGGAGACTCTTCATGGCGACCTTGATTTTTCCGTGATTCGTAATAATGGTTTTATGTTTGTTCATACTATAAATATTGCGGAAGGAGAAGTAACTTCAATAATTAATATACCCGAAGGTATAACGCACCTTTCTTGTCCTAAAAATTTCTTGGTAGTACTTGAATCTTTACCTAGCTCTCTTATTTTTCTTGATGTGCCAAATAATTATATTGAAACTATTGATTTATCACCCTGTAGGATTTTGTCAAATGCTAATTTGTCACATAATCGTATCAAAAAAATAGAGAACTTACCCTATGATTTGTTAGAGCTTTATCTCCAACATAATGAACTTACATTTTTGAAGCTCAAATCCTTATTGCGTCTCAAAACATTGAACGTATCCAATAATAAAATAACTATTATTGAGGATTTACCAGAGAACCTTACTGATTTTCAAATGGAAAATAATCCATCTATTCAATTTGTGAATTCACCCATCGTACCTTTGAAAAAGCAAGAAAATTTAGTTGAACAAGAAATACGATATGTGGAATCTTTACATGAATATTTTCGCATAAAAAATGAATACGACAATAAAGCATATGAACTTAAAAAACGGGCTTTCAAAAGTGCAAAGACTAAAAGAGCTGGTCGTAAATTGGCATTAGAAGTTAAGCCAAAATGTATTCATTGTGCACGCGCAGTTGGTACCATTTTTTCTATAACGGATAATCGGTACAAAGCTATTTGTGGGGATGCTAGTGCACCATGCTCATTATCCATAGAACTATATAAAGGAGATTATTCACTTTTAACTGATTTGATATATACATTTAAAGAGGAAATTGAGACCATTAAAGAAAAGATTATTTGTCTCAAATTAGATACACTATTTGATTATACTAGTCAGGAAAAATCTACGTCACTATTTAAAGAGGAATTAGAGAACTATAACATAGATAGTCGTATTATGAAAGAATTAATGGATAAACACGACGAAGATTATTCTAATGACCATAAAAAAGATTTGTTAGAGAGAAAGCGCAATACCATTTTTATGTACGTAGAACAAATCGGGACTTTATTAAAGGAATACGAAAAAACTAAAAATCGGGAATTATTAAAAACGGCAATGACCTTACAAGTAAATCATTTATTGCCAGAAACACGTAATTTAACCTTATTGAATTATGAACTAACTGAACTGAATACCTTTAAACATGCGAATGGTAAAACTGAGAATTTCTTATTTCAAAATCCAATTTCACTTAGTAAAATGGATTATAATACCGATGAACCACCGCGTGTTATTAAATTTGCACTATGACAGAACATTGATTTTAATTTTTGACAATAAATGCATTAAATCTATTATATTTTTAACATTTTCATCGGTAATAGGAGAATTTGTTATTTCCATTTGAATTCCAATCATATATATATAATTCCCGTGTTTATCCTTTATTGGATTTAACGTAACGAGATTATAAAACGGTTTACCACTTTTTTTTATATTTGTTATGATTATGCTTGCTACCAAACCTAATTGTGTTGAGCTTTTTAATAATCTATACTGTATTTCTTCTTCCATTATAGGTATTGACGGTTGTAAAAACTTGCAATTTTTACCTAATATGTCTTTTCTATCATATTCCGTAGTTTTTTCAAACTGTTTGTTTACATAAATTAACGGAAAGCCAAAATATTCTTTTCTGGCTGTAGCTATTGTTATACATATTGGTATATTTTCTACACTACTTATAACATTTTTTAACCAAATATATTCTACTGCCGAAATATAAAAATTTGCTACTTTGCTATTGACATAACTTAATGTTTCTTCGGTTTCCCTTTCTGCATCTGTATTTACTATATGAAATTGTTCTTTTATTCTTAGTTTTTTATTTTCGATTGATTTTTCACTAATTAAATCAACTACATATTTTTCAATCTCGTGACATCTAAACAAATGGTCCATGGTTAAAATATCTGGACCATTTGTATTTTGTTGAATACTGTTTCGTCTGTGATTTTTTTCAAAATCTATATTGAATAGATTCTTCAAATATTGCATTATATATATACCTTATTATAGATAATGCAAATTATATGTACTGCATTTATGTAGTGCAGTGTTCAATAAATTAGTAATCATTGATTACATAAACGGTTTTATCATAAGTTGTTTATATTCTCTATCTACGTGTTGAGGCAGTCGAAGAGGAACCACTAATGTACTCTGGTCTTGGCAATATTTTTCGTAGCCAGTTGCTTCTCCAAAAACGGCTGGTACCGCATAATCCAAAACTAATTTATTTAATCGCTCGATTTGCCCTGTAATGTCGTTTATCCCATGCTCTGCGTATTGTAAATACATACTACGCATTATTATTTTCAGCGTATCTACGTTTTGTGGAGCAATAATATATTTTTGATTTGACAATTGGTAAACACCAGCACGTAAGCCGTTTTGAATAATCTGGATATTTTCGGCAGAAAAAAAGAGATTGGAAAGTGTAGTAGATTCCCAAACTCCGGTTAATGCCTCGCGAAATTCGGTAGCTTTGTTGCGGATGGAAATTTTTTCCTGCATAGCAAAAAGAACTTCAGTTGGAGGTTGTTCAATTAAATTGATGCGTCCATTATAAGTTGGACCAATAATATGAGAATTGTCATCTATAGAAACGGGATTTATATCTTTATACGACATGGTATAAATTTACTTCAGAAAATATTACTACTAAATGTTCATATACGCGAATTTAGGAAATTGGAAAAAAAAATATATGAAAATAGTATATAATGGACTCATTTTATATTATAGTTTTAACTGTGGCATTGTTTTTATTAATAGTTATATTAACCTATATTGGGATACAAATGACCAATAAATCTTCTAATGTTTCGGTATATCCTCCGTCGGCCCAACCATGCCCTGATTATTGGTTACAATCAGTAGACCCAAATAATCCTGGTTGTATTATACCACCAAGAGGGCAAATAAATACATCAGGTACATTGGGGCAATCAAATACACCCGGTTTAAAGAATGATGTAATCAATTTCAATGACATAAAATGGTCTAGCAATGGAGCTACAGCAACTTGTAATCAATCTGCTTGGGCTTCTAAAAACGGTATTCAATGGGATGGCGTAAGTAATTTCAATGGATGTTAGAATCAATGTCAGTATTTAACTTATTTATTGAAATAATTTGTCAATAATCCTTGTAGTAAAGCAAAAACACACATTACTATGGCTATTTTTATAAAATCTTGTTTACTTGGTAGTTCGAGTTTGGTTTCTTTGTTACTAAATCTACCAATGTTATAGTGAATCATATTCTCAAAAAGGTTTACGAATATGTAGACAAAAAAAGAGATAGCAATGATATGAAAGCTTGCACCAGAAACAATATACATTATATAATAATACAATGTTTATTTTATTTATTAATTAGTGTTAGATACATTACGAAAATTGATATATAACTTTTGGATAAATTCCCACCACATAATACCAATATAAGGTATTATTAGCATCAACATTTGACCAATATGTATTATTATAAAACCATAATTCAAAAAGGCCGTCGACAATATTTCCAGAAGCATCAATTGATGGATAAGTATAAGCCATTCTTTTTATCAATACGTTTTGAAAAGGATTTCCAGATGCGTCTTGTGCAAAAACCGTTCCTGATGCATCTAAATAAATATCCAGATTTACATGTCCGAGCATATTGATAGCATAATTGACGTCATTTTGAAATGAAATATATTCGCCATCTGTTATCGGTCCCATATCACGAATATACTGTTTTTTTTCAGGAACAATTATATTTTCAGACATATAAAATCACTAAAGATTTTATATATTTAAATGCACTAATGCAGTGTTAACTAAAAAATTACAATATTGTATCAGAAGGGTTGGTTTTATCAATACTTACTTCTCTGGCAATATTTCGCAATATTTTCTCGCGATTTTTATTATCTTCTTCTTCTGTTTGACCACCCAATACAGCTAACATAATATTCACAAAATTATCATTTTCCGGCGTATTATTAACTGCGCATTCGGGGTGTGCTTTTATCCATTCCTGTGTTTGTTGTAGGTTTTTATCCGCAATAATTTTTACAGCTTTTGTAAGGCGCGATTTGTCACCATTTTCTTTTTCCCACACATCCTGGTCTTTAACATACATTGTTTCGCGCTTACTATCTGTACAATGAATTGGGCGTTTATGTACATCCATCTGTTTTAAGCCATTAACTATAATTTTGGAAATACCTTCCACGTAGCCAAGACGACCCGTTGCTTCAAAATCGCTTAGTTTTAATTGTAATGAATTAACAAAGTCCATTAGGTTAATAGCGTCTTTACAAGTTTCATTTAAGAAAACATTGAGATTAAAGGTTTTTGTATGATTTGTAGTATTAGTAATATATTGTTTACGTTCTTTTGATATTTCTATGATTTGTTTTTGCAAGTCATGATTTTGTTTCAATAATTCAGTTATCACAACATAATCCTCGGATTTCGTCTCATCGATTTTTGATTCAGACGTACATTTTTTGGTATGATACCATAAACTACTTTTTGCTTTATAAGATTTCCCACAATGACCACAGTTGAAGCAGGATAATTCGGGGATTTTTTCATTCGAATTTGTTCGACCTATATTGTTTTTGTGTTTTATGGTCTCATAATGTTTTGCCAAATCTTTTTTATTCCGAGTTGAATAGCTACAATCGGAGCACGTATATATTTTGGGGATTTTTTGGGATTTTTCCATTCTATATTATAGAACCATAAAAATCCCCTAAATGGACCGTGGGGATTTTTTGGTTCGAAGCTTTTCGAACCGGGAATTTTACAGTAAGGTAAAATATAATCATTTTGGTTATTTGAATACCGTTTATCATAACAAGGTATAGCGTAAACGATTTGGGGATTTTTCGGTTCGAAGATTTCGAACTTTGGGGATTTTTTGGTTCGAAGTTTGTTCGAAAATTGTTTTATCGTAACAATTATTTGTAAAATAATTTACATAGATTAACCATAAAAGCTGTCGTTATTATATTTATAATATTTTGGGGATTTTTGGGGAGAAAAAGTTCGAAAACTTCGAACCATCGTCTCTAAAAATCCCCAAAATCCCCAAAAAGCTGTTGGTAACAACACAAAATTAATATTTTGGTCTTCTTACTATAATGGTAACAATTCGCGTTTTCGTGTTTTTCCAAAAATTTGATTCTGTACTTTTTCATTTTGGACATTTTTAAAATGTCCATTTTCAAAAAGTTGGCCTATTTCTTTTTTGGGAATTCGCTGCATAAAATTATTGGGTTTTACAATGATTTTTTCCTTAGCATATTAGATAACAATATATAAAATAAGAAATGACTGCATATTTTATATTGAAGAAGCGGCACAATAAATGTACGTAAAAACGGGCATAATATGTAAAAATATAATGTGTGAAAATACGCTAATATTATGTATTAAATTTTGTTCTATTAAATTAACAAAATTATTATTCTTGGTGATATTTAAATAGTAAATAATTTCATTTATAATAAACACAAATACAGATATTGATATGCTAATGTACCATATATTTTTAAAACGATTTTTAAAATAATTACGTGCATAATAAAAAGTAGCCAATAAAATCACTGATGTTCCAATTAAGGAATCAGCGATTTTTTCATTTGATAAATATTCGATATGGACATTTGACCAAAAAAGCATTGTACTAACATACAGTAAAAACATAAGCATCGATAAATAATAATGTCTCATAAAACATGTAATTATTGCTCCGAAAATGAATATTTGTCCAGAATAAAGCGCATAATTAGATATGTTTTTAGGTATGGTAGTAGAATCATTCTTAAAATCAAAGTATTTCATTTATATATCATTAGGAAAAAATAAAGAATGAAATCCAATATAAAGCCGCCCCTGTTTTGTGTCAAATTCATTAATCTCTTTGCTTTCCAGATTGATTACTACCAAGAAACTTTTGTCCTCTGTTATACAATTTGCAAAACATAATAATAATGGTGTTCCTGGGATTAATGCTGGTTCTCCACAAATAGTTTTATTTTTTAGTTTTATTCTTCCAACTATAGTAAGTCCTTCGCAAATTATAAACTCTTTGATGAAATTATTTTCTATGTTTCTGAGAACTATTTTTGATTTATAACGAACAGGAAAATCCAAATTCATTGTTTCAAGTAATGGATTTGTTTCCATAGATACACTTTTTGTAATTTTATTAATAATGATTTTACGATATCTACCTTGTATTTCTAGTCGGCTAAAATCCAAGTTCTCATAAACGGCCGCAAATAGTTCAATTGTATCTGTGTTTTCCTTTCCTTGTGCATAATGAAATATATAAAATGCACTAGATGTCTCATATGATTCGGTAAAACCATCGTGTGTCATATGATGGAAAAAAGTGTTTTTTGAGTGGTCGAAGCGAACCGGTAAATGGTTCTCAAAAATACCCTTTATATCTAATACAATTGGACCATCACAAATTAAAATGGACTCGTTTAATGATAAGAAGTCATGGACGATAGGCATATATTTTGTATGTATTTTATTGTGAACTAATATTTCAAGGTTCTCGTTTAATATAAAATAATTTACATATTTTTTGACAACATTATAGTCCAACGTTTCAATAAACGGTTTTGAGAACTTAGAATGCGCAGAAAAAGATTTCAAATTTTGTACCTTTACCTTGTTGACTGTGTTTATTTCATTGTTCTCAAAATCAATATCAATTAAATAAGGTACATCACGTTCATAGAGAGCAAAGATTTTGTTATTAACGTTTAAAAGGGCAGTATTTGCTAGGCCTAATAAATTAGGTAACAATCGCATCTTATGAAACATCATGAATAACATTTGTACAAACATATTTGTAGAAACCGGTCCGTGTTTTTTTTCGTATTTTAATTTGTCAGTATTTATCAAATGATTCACAAAATTTGGCTGACCATTTTTCAAAAACACGCCTTGAATAAGCCCGTCCCCGGTAAATAAATCATACAATGTAGTTTTGTTGTGAACCTTAATATGCGGACCTACCAAACCATAAAATCCATTGACACGCTTAAGGATTGATTTGTTGTCTGCCATGGTTGAAAAAAATGTTGATATTTTGAGAACCTGACAAAACAACAATGTCATTAATAAATTCATTGTTATTATTAATAAAAGTATATATTTATTTCTATTTTTCAAAACATATAAAAAATTGTCATCTTAAAAATATATGCATATAGACCCTGTTCAAATAATTCAGTTAACATTATATTCCAAAATTGTAAATGAGGCTACAATATTGGCTACCAAGGACAATAAATATATTTATTTCACAATTTTTTTGTTTTTGGTCTACAAAATATTCCATACCGAATATATACAACAACAATATACCGACTGGCTGGATAGCTGGAGTCATTCTGACGAAGAAAATATAATAATAATTCCACAACATAAGCGTATTTTTACTACATACTCTGGTTCTCAAAGTCGGGAAACTGTTCAACAATTATATAGCGAACGCTTTCGAGCAATCAATCATTATTTGGAAAAACATCATCCCAGTAATATAAACAAAATGATTGAGATTTCACGTCGTGAAACCAAGTCAATCTGGGATAGTGAAACTGTGGATTATGTAATGTTACCAATAAATAATGAAAAAATGTTATTAAATCGAGAACTAGATATTTATTTTGAAATTAATATAAAAGAGGAAATCAAAGACATTGATGAAAAAAAGGCAAAGGATATAACTAGTTATAAAAATTATACATATAAATTATCAAAAATTGGAGAGGGAGGGTTCTCGATTTTGAACAAATTTCTCGACAATATAGTTAGTGAATATAAAAACGAGATTTTGAACAAAAAAGAACATAGTATATTTGAATATGTAAAATACAAACATGACGAAGAAGACCGTTGTGAGTTAGTGTTTCGTAAGTATCCGTTTCGTAGCAACAAATTTTTAGATAAAAACATATTTTTTGAGAACAAAGATGAGTTTATTAATTATATCGACCGATTTATTAAGAAATCGAACCCACAAGAGAAAAATGCTGCTGAATCGCAATATGAAGATGCGGGTGTCACTTTTAAAGCTAGCATTATGATGATGGGACCTCCAGGATGTGGCAAATCTTCGACTATTCGCGGTATTTTAAATCGTACAAAACGCCATGGTATATTAGTGCGTTGGTCGGCTATTAATACGTGTGCAGAATTTTGCTCTTTATTACGTACTACTAAAATAAATGAAGTTCAATATGAGCCGGGTGAATTGTGTTTTATCTTTGAAGACTTTGATGCAAATGGAGACGATGTTCTCAAAAGTAGGTCCGAAATTGTTGAAGCGCCAACGGATTATTATTCATTTAGTACATGCGATAGTGTGAGTGAAACGTCGGAAAACAATAATAAATCGGAGCTCAATAAAACTAAAAAATTATTAGACCAATTAATGACATTACATAGTCAAAAGAAGGACGATGCATTAACCTTAGAGTGCGTTTTAAATACAATTGATGGTATTGTTGAACTACACGATTTGATGCTTATATTTACTACAAACCATTTGGAAAAAATAGATACAGCTTTTACTAGACCAGGTCGTATTGACTATGTATTAAATCTTGGTCTTGCATCAACTGAAACAATAAGAGAGATGTTATTACATAAATATCGCAATGAATCTGTCGACTTGCTCAAATATAATAGGCTTTTTAATAAGTTAAAGGGTGATATTATTAGTCCTGCAGATATACAAATGACTTGTTTAAAGTTTGGACGGGGTCAATTCAAAGAATGCTTGGAAGAACTTGTAAAAAAAACAAATATTTGATTTCTTTTTACATGTTTTTTACTTCTTTGTAACCTTTAGTTTCTTCGATGGTGCTTTCGACGCACTTTGAATCAGTTCGCGCTTCGCCTTATAAACATCATAATGTGATGCAAGAACATCAAGTTCCCTCAGCCACATTGTTGAAAGACCCGTAGCCTTTAGCTCAGTAAGTTCTTTATCCAGGTCCACTTTCTCTTTCGTAATAGCATTGACGTTTTCTTGAGTTACGGAGTCCATGGGCATCTTTATGAGATACTTAAAATCTCCATCAATCTGCTCAAACTTCATACTTGTCAAAAGTGTGGTAACTTGTTCTGCTGTCTTTTTACGAAGGTCAATTGAGCCATTCAGATTCTCAATAATAAATCTTACCTTATTGGACAGTCTTACCAGACGTTTCTCAAGTGCATCTACTTGTGCTGCCTTTCTCTTTTTATACGTTTCCATGCGGACGCTATAAAAGTCATCGATGATTTCCTCGACGGTCGCATACTTATGCAACTTGAACTCGCTGTTAAACATATGCATATTAGTTGTTGATACTGTAGTAAACAACTTCATCATCTTCTCAAGAGCATTACAGCCATGTGCATCGACTGATGCCTCTAACTCTTGTATACGACCCTTTGGAAATTGGACCGTAATATCTACAGAAACCTCTGTACAAATAGAAGTAAAATCTTTGATAGTCGGTGGAATCTTCTTACCGTCTTTGTCGAGCTGGGTTCCGTCCATCAATGTTTCCAAGAAAGTAGTATAAGGCATAGTCCATGTTCCAACGGGAAGTTCCGTAATACGAATCTTATCATCTGCCGACTTTTCATAAAGGCCCTTGACCAGAAATTTGTTGTCCGCAATCTTTCGCACAGAACCCTTGAATCCCTCGTAATATGGAACAAAATCGATGTCATCATTTGATTGGTCGTTTAACTTATTCTTCAAGTATTGAATAAGTTGCTTTGGATTATAAGGTTCAATACTACAGGAGAATCCTGTGCCAATACCCGAGATTCCGTTAATAAGAGCAAACGGAATAATTGGCACATAATACTCGGGCTCCACAATCGTTCCATCATCATTTAAATACGACAATACTGCATCATCGGCTTCAGGAAAGATATAACGAGTAAGTGAGTTTAATAAAGTAAAGATATATCTCTCTGATGCACTATCATTACCTCCCTGAAGACGTGTGCCAAACTGGCCATTTGGCTCGAGCAAATTAATATTGTTTGAACCGACATAATTTTGAGCCATATTTACGATTGCGCCGTTCAAAGACGCCTCGCCATGATGATAGGCTGAGTGTTCTGAAACATAGCCTGAGAATTGAGCAACTTTAATTTCGCTAGTAAGCTTGCGTTTAAACGCACTAAATAGAATTTTCCGGAGTGAAATCTTGAGACCATCGACACCGTTCGGAATCGAACGCTCATTATCATAAATACTAAAGTGAATCATTTCATTATCAATAAAGTCTCTGTATCTAACCTCTTTCTTCGATGTATCCAAATATGCATTTTTATTATAAGCACCAAGCCAAGTCTTTCGGTCATCGGCACGCTTCTTATTGAAAATCTTATCAATTACATTATCGCTTTCTGGTCCATCGTATAGGAAATCGACTATTTTCTTATTCGCGAAATACTCCTTAAATTCGGCGGATGTCGAAGTACCCAAACCCTTAAAATATTTAATGGTCCAACCCTTGGGACCATCAGGGCCAAAGCTAGTTTTCCAAGTTTCATATTCTCCGTCGTTATAAAACAACAGAGTGTGTGTTCCCTTCTTGGCGCGCAAAATAGGAGTGTTCATGAAGGAAAGGAAACCCGGAATCTTTACCAAACTGGACCATTCGCTATGGAACAGATTAATACACAGACCCTTAATATGAGAGCCATCCAAATCCTGGTCAGTCATAAACATAATTTTACCATATCGAAGACACTTATGAACATCCTCAATAGTCTTATACTCCTTACCTGTTTCCAAACCCAGGATTTTCTTAATATCGGAAATTTCCTTATTTTCGGAGACTTTTTTCGCTGCTTCTCCACGCACATTAAGTAGCTTACCCTTAAGTGGATAAATACCAATAGTGTTACGGTCCGAGCTAGAAAGTCCAGAAACAATACCACTTAGAGCACTGAGTCCCTCGCACAAAATCAGAATACAGTCCTTGGATTTAATTGTACCACTTTCATTCGCATCAATAAAGTTAGTAATACCACGAACAGACTTAGTCTTGGAGCCGTCGGTCTTCTTAGCCAACTTGGTTTCTTTAGCTTCAGTAAGAGAACACGCAACGTCCATAATACCCATCTTTGCAATCTTTTCGATGAAGGCATCTGATACGGTACATGATGAGCCAAACTTAGACGAAGGTGTGTTCATAAAATCCTTTGTTTGACTATCAAATGCAGGGTTCTCTACATCACATCGCACAAACAGCATAATTTGCTCTTTGATTGCACTAGCATTAACCTTGACTTTCTTCTTCTTTTCAATAAAATCGCAAAGCTTACGGCAAATTTGACCCATAATATAGTCAATATGCTTCCCACCCTTGAAAGTACAAATACCGTTTACGAAAGATACTTGAATAAATTCGTGTGTTGGAGAAAGAGCAACGGCATATTCCCAGCGGTCATTTGCCTGTTCATACATACGCTTTGTCTCCGCCTTTTCTCCAATATACATATCGATATATTGTTGGAAATTCTTGATAGGAATCGTAGCATTATTATAGTTAACCTTGATTTTCTTATCTGTCACAGCACCAATATCATAAACACGCTTCTTTAGAAGAGCAAGCATATCTGGAGTAAGACCATTAGTTCCAAGACGCTTATAATCGGGCTTGAAAGTAACTTTAGTATAAGGCTTTCCTGGATACTTAGATATGGTGGGTGGTCCAATCACGTCAAGATTTTTACTGAACTCTTGGACGTACTTTAAGCCACGTACATGGTCTACGGTTTCGACTCGTCCACATTCCGACCAAATCAAAACAAGTTTAAAACCAAAGCCGTTCTTACCACCGACGATTTTCTTCTCATCTTTATCGTAGTTAGTTGACGTACGAAGATGACCAAAAATCAACTCGGGAATCCAAATGTCATACTCGGGATGTTTTGCCACGTCGATTCCATTACCGTCATTCAAAATAGTGATTGTTCCGTCTGACGAAATAGTTGTATCGATATGACTAACAGACTGCTTTCCAACAGACTTTGACTGTTCCATTCTAACACAATGGTCACGCGCATTCACAATACCCTCATCAAATAACTTATAGAGACCAGGAATATAATTAATAGTCTTTAACACAAGACGATTTAATGCATCATCATAAATCCACATATCTGAGTCCACATGCTCAACAGAACCGATATAGGTATCGGGATTATCGAGGATATGCTGCTTATCGGTTTTGCGTTGATATTGTTTAGAGAGAGCTTCGCTGGACATGACGAATAAAAGATTGAGGTTTTCAACGTTTTAAATCTAAAATCAATTTTTCGGGACATATACTATATGCAAAACAATAATAATTGTGATTTTTGCCATTCTACCATGTTTCGTACTTCATATGGTTCAGCTAGTCAGGCTAGGATAATGCCAAAAAACGGACTAGGAATAGTGAATTTTAAAAATGTCAATCCTTATACGAATATAACAACAAATAAAATTGGAACAACATCCGGAAATGATACATCTATTAGCAAAGCAATGCGTTATTCACAATACGTTAATTCGCCAAATCGAGGAGGTAAAAATACTCAAACATACAATAAAAAGCAATATGAAGAAAGATTTGGACCATTACTCAATCAGACAATTGATAAATCATGTTATACGACACCTCCATTTAAGCCACAGGTGATGAGAAGTTCAAATAATCAAAAAATAGCGCCAGGGCAACAGTTCATGTTTCAGACGAATTACGGACAATAGATTATTTAGTCAAAAAATATCTGTACTATAATATATAATGAAGAAGCCGGTTCGTCAGGATGATGGAAAGTACCACGTTCATGGTAAAACCTTTAAAATCTTACGTGGTTCTCGTGAACAAGTTATGAACGGAACTGCGTATAAAACGGAGGGTGGTTTACTTAAAAATGCACTTATGATGAATAAATGGGGTCGAATTGTTTCCCGTAAAAAGCACATGACAGCAAAGAAAGAGAAACGTTTAGAGAAGGCAGGATATTTTGCCGAGAAGGGAAAATTCGGTTATGTAAAGAAGACTGCCAAGAAGCGCAGCTCGAGAAAAAACAAGCATTAAAAAATAAACATATATATAAAATAAATTATATATATGAGCGAAACAGAATGTCTTTATTTATGCAGTAGAGGTATATTAAAATCGTGTGATGTTTATAAAGAGACTTACCAGATTTAGATAAAATACAAGAAAACAGCACAGTATAAGTTTGTACGACCGCATTACCTAATTTAGTGAAAAACATTCACCTTATAAAAAACAAATTTATATTAGTTAGTGGTGATGCGGACGAAGAAGTATTTTTTCATGTGTTTAACTCGGAGGAAAAATTCAAAAAGTTTATTGAAAACGACAAAATTTTGCATTGGTATGCTCAAAATTGCACCGTATCACATAAAAAAATAACAAAAATACCAATAGGATTACCTTATCACACAAAAGTTCTTGCCTCTGATTTATGGGGTAACCAGGAAACACCAAAAGAGCAAGAAGACGTATTAATTTATGTTAAAAACACAGCAAAACCTTTTTACGAAAGGCAAATTAAATGTTATAGGAATTTTTCATTACCACCCTCAAATTATCGTTATGAAAAAGACAGAACCGAAGCATTTAATGATGTTCCTGAATCTTTAAAGAAGTCGTTAATCAGAATAGATATACATGTTATAAAAATCAGAGCAAGTTTGCTTTTGTAGTAAGTCCTTTAGGCAACGGCATTGATTGTCATAGGACATGGGAAGCATTAGTAATGGGTAGCATACCAATTGTGCGTTCTACAGGCATGAACCAATTGTTTAACGAATTGCCTGTATTAATAATTGAAAGGTGGTCAGACTTTACACAGGAATTACTAGACAAAACAATGAATGAATTTAAAAATAAAACATTTAATTATGAAAAATTAAAACTACAATATTGGGTCGATATGATAAATTCACACAAAAAAGAAAATTTCGTCGACGCAAAAATGCAGAAAAAATATTACATATATGACTGGTTGTTTTATTTAGGACTATTCATGTTTGCGTTATTAATGATTACTATATTTATTAAAAAAATAAATAGTATAAACAATATAATAAAATTAAACAAAAAAAAATTAATCTATATATATGGAAGAAAATTTTTTATACGTAGAGGTAGATGGATTCATAAAACTATGTGATGTTCATTTGAAAGAAAACGATAATATGAACAAAATTTATGATAATTGTTCAGTTTATTTAAAAGCGGATAAATTATCTGATTTATCTAAAAAAATAGATGATATAAAAAGTCCATTTATTTTAGTTTCAGGTAATTCGGATAATGAAAATTATATTAAAAATTTTCATAATTATGAGCAGTTTGAAAAATTTGTATCAAATGATAAAATTATCCACTGGTTTTGCCAAAATTCTACCGTTGCGCACCCAAAAATAACCAATCTGCCTATAGGAGTTGCTTATAATCAAGATTGGATGAGCAATTATTATAAAGATAATTCATTGGACCCACCTTTAAAGCAAGAAGAAATCTTAATTAAAATTAAAAATGAAAGCAAACCATTTTATCAAAGAAAAAACAAGTGTTATATTAATTTTAAAGTGGCCAAGTCATCTCCTTACAAATATGATAGAGAAGAGGCCTTACAATTTATACCCGACCAAATTTGTTTTAAAGAAAAAGATGAAGAGAACAGATACGAGTGTTGGAAAAATCAAACTAATTATGCCTTTGTTGTAAGCCCATTTGGTGTAGGTTTAGATTGTTTGCGCACATGGGAAGCTTTAATATTAGGATGTATTCCTATAGTTCGCTCTTCAGGTATTGATAAAGTTTTTGATGATTTGCCGGTTTTAATAATAAAAGACTGGAAAGAAGTAACACAAGAGTTATTAGATAAAACTATAAGTGATTTTGAAAAACGCACTTTCAATTATGAAAAACTAAAACTACAATATTGGAAAGATAAAATTGACTCCTATAAAAAAAAAGAAGGTTATACAAACCTTTTAACAAGTAAAACAACTTTTAATTTTGAAATAATATATTGTTTGTTTTTTTTATTTTGTATTATTGTTATCTTTATTATAATGACCAAAAAACAATGGTATAATGTATTTATTAAAAATACAAAAAAAACATTCTTATAGCAAAATCCAATCCGACTTAATGAATTTTTCATCCAATATATATTCAGTCAAGTTCTCGAATACGTATTTCTCAAAGTAAGATTTATTCACAAACCTTTTATTTGGTATACATGAAAAATACTTACAATAATAAGCGTACGCGTCATAAATTGAAATATGCTTCAATCGGGAAACATCTCCTTGTTCACGCTTTAAAGTACCACATATAATCTCTCGCATGCTTTCTAAAGCAACCTGAATATCCAACTGTTTATCCCATAATTTACAACGAATTCCCGTAATGTATTTATCTTTTTCGACTTCACAATCAGGATAATAATAAGATAATAAATCAATGATTTGTTTATCATTCAAATGTGCATGTGTATCATTATTATCTTCGGTCCATTTATAAAATAAATGAACAATATCTTCTATTTCGAAATCAGTTTCGTTTGAGTCTTGCTCTATATTCTCATTCCAGAATTGAAGAAACTGTTGAATAGTTGGTAAAAATTTACTATACACGTTTGTAAAGATATCGTTATCAATATTATAATTATTATCCATTTTCTTAATTAAGTAACCCTTTAATCTTTGTTGAAATATTACAGTGGGTAAATGTTTTGATTCCAGGAAATGCTTCCATAAATATTGCATGTTTTTCCATGTTATTTGTGCAGTAGTTGTATTTTCGTCAGAAAATTGCAAGTATTCATCCGCAAATTTACTAACCAGTCCTTCGGGTTCTGTATCCTTCAAATAAAAAATATCATCAATAAGATGTTGCTCTCGATAATGTTTTAAAACTACGTCATCAGAGCATGAAAAACGAATCGAATAATGACATGCCACGCATAGTAAATCTAACAAGCATTGATTAAGTATAGGTGACCAGACTGATTCAGATTTGATACAATCATTGATTTTCACTAACCGGCAATCTTTGTATTCATGCTGCTCATGATATTTATATTTAAATGTTTGTGATAAATTAAGACCTATAGTAGATTGTGCCAAAATAGTCAATTCACTGATGAACCGCTTAGCTTTACCGTCTATAAAATGAATAAGATGACCGTTCTTTTTAAATATATTATCTCCCAGTATAGTGAGAAAATACTTAGCCTCAGTTTTGCTTGAAAAAAACGATGGACACAAACTATCCAGAACAAACTGAATGGTATCTGATTCTGGTATGGACTTTAATAAACTATTTTGTTTGATACGTTTCATAATATAGACTTTAGTCATTTGTTTCCAGGACATCAAATTTCTATCCTTGGTTATCGCAGACAAAACATTGTACAAAATATCGTCCTCATTATAGATTTGATAATGCAGACCATCATAAAAGAAAAATTTTTCGGTAGAAGGAAGATAAAAATATTTATTAGTATTTAAAAATGTTTCAATAAACATGTTTTGTTCTTGTGATAAAGATTCGATACGCTGTAAACTTTCTTCGTGTGATGACTGTTTTTTTTCTAATATATTTGGTAATAGATTTACAATATAGTTATGTATCTTTGAAAAAATATAAGGATTTGAGTTGTATTTTTCATATAATTCATTAATTTTATCCTGAGTTTCTTGAATGGTTTGTTCTTTATTCATTTAATAAAGATGACAATAACAGTGTTTTAAGCCCTTTTGATTTTAAATGTCTATTTTTATTAATTTCATATTAATAAAAACGATTGGTTAAATAGCTACGATAGACTTGATTTTACTATCTTTATGATATTCATCGTTGGCATCCACCATCGATGCCTTCAAATGTTTAACAGCTATAATGCGTGTCTCTAATAAGTCCCGCGCAGGCATAACTGCAAACCATTGATATTTGGGTCTTATTAAAATTTCATCAGCAGGCAGATAAATTCCTACACAATCCGAGGTAAGGTCCAAATAATTTTCTTCCATTAATTCTTCGAGCATAATAGTCTTCTTCTTCTTTGTTTTAACGCCGATTTTTTGTCCGGATATCAAAGTCATTTGTCCGCGTTCAATTGCACCCATACACCAGTGCGAAGAATAACCCAAGAAATCCGCTTCTTCCTGAAAGTGAGGATATTTATTATGCTGTTTCAAATATTCTAGTAGTTCTCCGATGGTCTCATTATGTTTAGGAGCACCCATAAAAAAAGTATCAGGACAAAATAACAATTTACGCTTTTGGCGGAACTGATTTGAATTACGACATATGTTTTCACATACAAACGGCTTATTACCTTCAATCGATTCATTATAAAAATCAATCAAGTTCTTAGAACAAATAAAAGAATTAGGTACAATCATGCCGCCATACTCATATATTAAGTTCATTAATCCGAGTTCGCGATAATGAGACTTAAATGGTTCGGGCGCACGTAATACATCAATGTCCCAACCGGGAATAATTTTACTAAATGTCTCATCGTCTATAAGACAAATATTAAAATCATTACTACAGTGATTAATAATAGATTTTATTGTAAGATGTATGTAGGGTTGATTTAAGTCGGTCGTGTTTCGACTATAAAAATCCTTCCATTGTCTTGCATTGACATCATATTTTGTATGTATCCATAATTTGGGACGATTATGTCCATAAAGTGGAGAATCGTTAAGCACGTATTTTTTAATGATATCATAATCATTGCTATCCTTATAATCAGATTTAAATTTATTCGCGATATAACCAATGACTATTGCGGCACCAAAAAATAATAAAGAACTAGCCATTCGATTTGAATCAAACATAATGCAATATAGTATAAATATATAAATTTATTTATGAGCTAACTTATTGAAAATATATCAAGTAATCAATATTATATTTAGATTCGTTATACTTGATTTGAGATGTGAACATAATATTGTTATGCTTACATAACTGTCTTAATATTGTTGTAAACGAATTGTAATTCATTTTGCGTTCCAAATAGAATTGTTTAGAAAGATGGTAATAATTTTTAAGTTGCTCACAAAGTTGCTCGTAGTAGGAGTAAAATAACATTTTTCGATATGCGTTCATATCGATTAAATAGTATTTGTCGGTTTTAAGACAGAATTTATCTAAAAAATCAAACAATATATGGTTAGGTACGTCGGATTTAAAAATTTGTTTCGTCATTATAAATATGGTAATATTAAATATTTAAAGAAAAAAATATCGCTATAATATATATAAACACCATGATGAATCTTTGGATGCTTTTGTATATTGCTGTTCTCTTTTTTGTTTTAACACCCGGTATTTTATTGAGCTTACCAACTGGGGGCTCTAAATCAACTGTTGCTGCAGTACACGCATTAGTCTTTGCAGTAATTTTCTACTTTACACATAAATTAGTTTGGAACGCCACAAAGTCGGTGCATTTTGGACATTTAGAAGGTTTTGAATCTAAAAAGAACGGATGGGAATTTAGTGATTCCAACTTTAATATGCCACATTTTTCAGTTCAGCAACCTTATAATTTAGGTCATTAAACAATAACAGAAGACACTTCGTTTGTAAAAAGTGCGAGTTCAATACAATCCTCATGAACATTATGAAAGACAGTAATATACTTACAAAGCAACGGAATAATACAATATTTCATATCTTCGTTCAGAATCGCAGTACTTTTTACAAACGTAAAAAAATAGTCGAGTATGTCTATTACTGAATATCCGTAATCATGAATAGAGTATAGTACGTCAATAGCATCTGTAAGGCGACCATTTTTCAAATGTTCAACGTATGTTTCAAAATACTGAAATGAAATAATAGAGCAAATTTTTTTACATAGTTTAATATCTATCGGGCGCTTCAAAATGAAAATTTTTTCCAAATAATTAATCAATAAACGTATTGAGCCATTTGAAATAGATAATAAATATGCCTTTGACTCAGTGTCTATAGACAATTCTTCTTTTTCAATAATATTATTCATAACTACATTAATTTGCTCACTAGTTGGTTGATTTAATTTAATAATATGTACTCTAGACTGAATACTTTCAATCACTTTTTGTATATTTGTACAAACAGAAATAAAGTGAATATTATGCTTATATTTATCAATATAATTTCTGAATACTTGTTGGCTTTGCTCATTAATACTATCAATATCGTCGATAATAACTAACTTTTTCTTACCATAAATTATGCTATGAGATTGACAAAACGTTTTCATTTCGTTACGAAAATATTGAATTCCTTGTTCCTTCAAATTATTAATAAACAAGATATTGTTTTCCGGTAAGGAACTATGTTTTCCTAGTTGATAATACTCGCGAATCAAAGCATACAATAACGAGGTTTTACCAGAACTTGGACTACCTATAAAGAGTAAATTTAAATTATCAATTTCGAGGAGTGTTTTAAGCACTGATTTTAATTTATCATTTATGCAAAAATCGTCAATAAAATAAGGTCGATATTTAATAATAAAAGTGTTATCTATAAAGGTTTGTTTTGATTGAATAAAAGCCGATTGCATTTTTATAGAATCAAATAAAGATTTTATGTAGTTTCTTGTGATAAACTATATAAAAGTTAGAGTTGATAAAATTATTAAATGGTTAATCATTATGAAGCTCTCGGCCTATCTAAAGACGCCAATGCAACCGATATAAAAAAAGCTTATCGTAAATTATCTCTACAATATCATCCCGACCGTAATTCATCTGAAGAGGCGATTGTGAAAATGCATGCTATAAATTCAGCGTATGAAATACTTAGTGATAATGACAAACGTCGTCAATATAATATGGAATTGGAAGGTGGAATGCCATTTCAACATATGAACAGCATGGATGAATTCTCTGATATTAATCAGTTATTTAGTATGATGTTTGGTGGTATGCAACCTGGTATGCCAGGACCCCCGTTTGGCGGTGGTGTTCATACTTTTCATAGTGCAGGCCCAGGAATACGTGTTTTTCAAAGTCATGGTGGGCCAGGTAATTTTCGTGCCGAATTTTCTCACAATTTTCAACAAGCACCACCGCCTCCGATTGAAAAAACTGTCGAATTAACATTAGAACAGTGCTATCGCGGCTGTTCTATACCGATTGATATAGAGCGCTGGTCTATTATTAACGGACAAAAAGTGAATGAAGTAGAAAACGTTACTATAACCTTTCCACAAGGGATTGACGAGAGTGACGCACTTTTAATGAAAGGACATGGGCATTTAATTAACGAACAAATAAAGGGTGATGTACACGTTTCTATAAAAATAATAAATCGAACTCCGTTCAAGAGACAAGGATTGGATTTAATATTACGCAAAAACATTCCACTGAAGGATGCATTATGTGGTTTTACATTTGATATAAATCATGTAAATGGAAAAACGTTTACATTAAATAACGCCACGAATCCGTCTGTCATTTATCCAGGTTTTAAAAAGGTAATAAACGAACTGGGTATGAAAAAAGATAACATAACGGGAAATTTAATCATTGAATTAGATATTGACTTTCCGGATAAGTTAACAGAGGAGCAAATTAACTCCATAAAAAATATATTATAAACGAGAGATGATATTCCTTGAAAATTTATCGATTTAATTAATCGATAAATTCAAAATTTGTTTGATATGTCAATTAGTAAATAAACATCTAAGAGGAAATTCTCTTAGTCGGAATCTCAACGTCCACAATGTAAATTGAATTTTCGGTTATGATAATATACTCCTTTCCTACTTTATATATCTTAGAAACGGGACTAGTATACTCCTCCTCACTTTTCACAAGAAGCTTCTCTTGGTTCTCCTTAACACCAATTAACACGGTTTTATCAATAGAATTTGTCCAATAGTCCATCATTACTGGCTTGTCTTCAACAATAGCTAATTTAGCAGCATGCTGCAGCGTATTATTTTCAGGTAAACGATAACCTCCCCCAGTTACGGGAGGGGTAGGTGGGTTCGCTGGAGTGCTCATTTTATTCAGATATGAATATAAGTATTGTTATACTTTAAATACATTTACTAAAAAAATATAAATTATTCAATAAAAAATATAAACTAACTATAAATGACAAATATCAAATTATTTTCTAAAATGATTTTTTCTAAATACGTATCCTCTGTAAAAGACTATTTTGAGTTAATTCAAAAATCTGAATCAAGTAAAAATGCCGCTGACGTTAAAGTTACATTATTAATTGGTCTCAATGCTTTACACCGAGTATTCGAAGTTGTATTATTAAAAACAAAAAATATTGAAACGGCTCAATATTATTCTCAAAAATCATTTAATTATTATCTAGAATATATGGAGCAAATACAAGAGGCAGATTTACTAAGCTCATTAAATCGAATAGACGCAATCCTTTTTGTTTATAAAAAAACAATATGTGAAGTCTGTGACAAGGGTTCTTCAAGAAGAACCTACAGTGATTTTGATAATGATACAATAATAATAGAAGATAATCAATTAAGGGAAATAATGTGCCAAATTTTTCTATTTGTGAATACATTATTCTTTTGGGACAATCAATCATTTACCTTCGAAAATCGATATAAATTAGTGCTTTTGATATATAAACACGAATTTTTATATGATAATAGTAAGTCAATGTCGTGTTATTTAGAAGTGATACAAAACCAATCAGAAATTAGTTTTGAAAAATACGAAGATATAATATTAGAATTATCGAAAATTGTAGCAAAGAAGAAAAATCCTGTTGATATTAATAAAAACGAACTGGTCTTATTGAAAGTACACAAGGAGAGCGAAACATTTTTATTCAAGTTTAAAGAGTCAACAACAAAAGATTTAGTGAAATGGTTAACCGTATAATCTTCTCAATAAAATATATAGTAAATGAAATATATTTTATTGTGTGGGGGTATAGGAAGTAGATATAATAATTATTCACTACCAAAGCCGTTAAATTACATTCATGGCAAACATATGATTGAGTTTATAGTAGAGAATATTCCTTCTTCAGAAATATTTATAATTTATAATGTGTTTTTGGATGAATACAATTTCAAAGAAATTGTCAAAAATAAGTTCAAAGACAAAACGTTTCATTTTGCTTGTGTAGATTATTTAACAAGAGGAGCAGTTGAAACCGCTTATATAGGAATAAAACAACTATCCGAGTACTTATCCAATGACAATTTAGTATTTATAGATAACGATAATTTACATTGCTTAGAATCAATAAATAGACAATTCGATAATAATTTTATTGGATATGGAATAGACGACTCTGAAAAAACAAATTATTCATTTATTGAAGTAGAGGATGAAAAAATAATAAATATTGAGGAAAAGAAAAGAATCTCTAATAAGTTTTGCTGTGGACTTTATGGATTTAAAAACCAAAAAACGTTTTTAGATTATTCAGAAAAGGCACTCGATAATAATAACAAAACAAATAACGAATTTTACTTTTCACAGATATATAAAAGTATTATAAATGATGAAAAAGTTGTTCCTGTGTTTATAAATAATACAAAACATATTGGTTCATATAATGAATTGACTGCAGATAAGCTTGATTTACCTAAGAAAAAATTGAGAATTTGTTTTGATTTAGATAACACGCTTGTTACATATCCTGTTATTCCTAATGATTATAGTACAGTAAAACCCATCCCCAAAAATATACTATTGCTTAAGCAGTTTAAAGAAGATGGCCACGAAATTATTATTTATACAGCACGCCGTATGGCAACACACAACCATAATATTGGTAAAGTTATTAAAGACATTGCTCTAAATACAATCCAAAAATTAGAAGAATTTGATATTGAATATGACGAACTAATATTTGGAAAACCTCTGGCAGACATATATATAGATGACCGTGCTATTAATCCATATTCTAACTCAAGTTCTTACTTTGGTTTTTTCACAAAAGTAAATGACTTTTTGCCCAATAAAATAGAAACGAACAAATATAATTCCATAGTTTATAACAATAACGTCATATTGAAAACCGGACCAGAGAAGTTCATGCGCGGAGAACTTTATTTTTACAAAAATATACCCGATGAACTATGTCATCTTTTCCCAAAATTACTGAAAGACAAAATCATCGAAGACAAAATATTACTTGAGTTAGAATACATAAAGGCTATACCTCTGTTCTATTTGTATAAACACGAACGTATAACTTTTAAAATGATTGACGAATTATTCGCGATATTAAATAAACTACATAATTTTTCTGGTGTTAGTCAGAACGAATTATCCGAGATAAACATACGCAACAACTATTTTAAAAAATTAGAAGAGAGATTTGAAATAAAAGAAAATTATCCTTTTACTGATTCTAAACAGGTATATAGTGAAATAATAAACGGCTTAAAACAATATTATGCACCCCGATTATCAAATTTTATTCATGGTGATTTTTGGTTTTCAAACATACTTATGACTTATGAGGACAACTATAAATTAATTGATATGAAGGGTCAGGTAGACGGAATATTAACGACACATGGCGATGTTTATTATGATTATGGGAAATTATATCAAAGCATAATAGGATATGATTTAATATTAAATGATTGTAAAATTAACAGATTATATATCGAAAAAACAAAGAATTATTTTTTGGAAAAATGTAAAAAAGAAGGACTTGATTTGAATTACTTAAAGTATGTGACAAAATCTTTAATTTTTGGAACATTTCATTTTTTGAATAAATCGACTCAAATTAAAGAAAATATATGGCATCTACTACAATTCGAAGTTTAGATTTCGCATCGAATAAATTTGTTACGAGACATATTCGCTTCTCTTTTTACTTTGTAACTAAATTTAAACGCACTATTAGTTGGTCCTAAGTGACCAATTGTCTCTTCACTACAACATCCTGTTCCAACATTATAAAATGATTCACCTTCATTAACAGCTATACTTTGTAAAGCCCATTCTTCTAAAGCGCCTTCAGCAGGAAAAATATCGTCTTTTATATCAGGGTGATTTTCCATGAAAGAAATAATTTTTACGCACGCTCTTTGCGTAAATATTAACCCTTCATGGGCACAACTATGCATAGCCAAATTATTGTCTTTATAATACTTGAACAACAACAACTTTGAAAATAAAGGCCAATACCAATCTTTATATTTTAATTCATCAAAATGTCCTTGTTTTGGCGATTCTGATGCTTCCAATTTTTTTAAATCCTCTAATGTCATATTGTTGTCGAAAAAAGAACGTGAAGATGCGACGACGAAATATTCAAAGTCGAAATTTTGATTAGCGTAATTCATATTTCTATAAATACCTTCACAGAGTGAACCATGCTCTCTTCTCTTTTCTAAAGATTCTTGGTAATAAAAAACATTTGCTGGCAATTCGTTTGCTTTACATTCGTTTAACATATACTCATTACAATTCAATATAATTACATAATTACACGAAATATGTTCAGATATATTTTTGATTTGCTTCAATAAAAAGGGAAACTTTTCGTGTACATTTATTGATATAACTATATCACACTTCTTTTTTTCAAACGTCTCTACTGGTTTTAAAAAAAGTGTATAAATTAAAACTACTAACAGGATTATAATAACAATTATTAATTTATTCATGTATGAATTATTTGAAGAATTTAATTTGGTAAAACCTTAGTGTATATAATTTTCTTCCTCAACTTAGGTTTTTTCACTTTTACTAATTGCTTGTCGTTGTCTACGAAAATATTTGAATACTCATTCTTTAATATTTCCTTGATGAATTCAAATATAAATTTTAGAATACGTTCGCTACAATTACCTACGATTAAACAACTTCCTGTTCGGAAAATCATGAAAGATACTTCTGTATATTTTTTGTTATCACCTAATTCGCTCATTTTTAATTTTCTATCTTCCTCTAGAATCTGCCCGTTTTGTAGCGGACTATCAAATCCCAATTCGTTATTAAAATAAAATTTACATTTCACTCCTGGATAACTACACGGGTCGTATGCACTTTCAATACGATATTTTTCGCTACGTAAAATAATATGTAAGCGCTCGCGTTGAATATAATAACCACAGTTAAAATTTGAATTAATCAAAACACTATCACTGTTTTCGTTTTCAATATACAAAATCGGTTCCTCAATATGTGGTTGTAAATATTCTAAAACCTTCTCCTTTATAATGGTCAAAAACTCATTATTTAAAATACCAGGGATTTCTAGTTTTCCAGTGTTGAAAATCTTTACGTGAATTTCACGGAACGTTTTTTCGTATAGAAACCGTACAATAATAGCAAAGCAGTTATAAAACGCATTCTTTACCTTTCCACGGCAATTCATGATGTCTTTTTTAGATAAGCCAATGGTTATTTTACGTTCATCTTTAAACTTCATACGCCGTGCGGTAGGATTATCGATTTGTTTAATAATATTCTCTGTATAATAGGGGATATTTTCCAGACGTTTTTTGTATTCTTCATATTCTTCTGGTGTTTTAGATACTATTTTCATCTGCTTTTTAATTACACCAGTTTTTGCTTCCCAATATTGTAATACAGGAATCTTCCAAAATACATCATGTATATCGATGTTTTGATTCAGGAACAAAACCTTGGTTTTTGTGGAGATGTATAAATCATCGCATTCTGGAGCAATACCGCTAGAAATAACGGATGGTTTCACGGTTGAACAAGACTTAATATCGTCTCTATCATTCAGAAAATTTTCCCATTCATCATCGAGTTCATCCATTCTACTTGTACTTTCTTTAATCCTTTAAGTTCGTTTGATAATTCAATTTTTAATGACTTAAAGATGCATACATGAAAAATACAAGAGTACGTGCTCAATATTCGTACCCTTAAAGTGCATTATAGTTTCTATTTTTTTTAGGTATTCGGGAGTAATTAAATTCTTTTTATTACGAATTATGTAATGAAAATAAGATTTTATTATATTTTTTTTGTCTGTATTATATTGAATACTTATTTCGTGTATATATTCTATTATTTTTGTACTATTACCTTTTTGTGTTAATATATAAATATTTTCCCATATTTCGTCTGTAATAATATTTTCCTCCCACTCTACTATATTTTGATTCAACTGTATAAAATTAATCATGCTTCGAATATCAGAATGGTAATTGTTTTGAATCGTATCAATAACTTTATCACTAAGGACTAATTTCTCAGATAGTGTAATATTTTTTATAAATTTATAAATATCTGGTTTTGGTAATTGATTGAATCGAATACAAATAAACTCGTTTTTCAGTGATTCGTCGATTTTGCTAATATAATTACATATTAAACAAAATCTAACATTATAACATGATGATTGTAGTAAAAATTTTAGTGCTTGTTGAGCGTTTTTAGTCATGTAATCTACCTCGTCCAATATAACGAATTTTATACCTTTTTCGAAAAAATTCTTTGACTTGACAAACTGATATATTTGATTACGTATTATATCTATTCCGCGTTCATCAGAAGCGTTGAGGTGAATTACAGAGCCTTTATTTGTTTCTCCGTAACGACGCTGATATTCGTTGATTAAATTTGTAATGGTAGTAGTTTTACCTGTCCCTGGTGGTCCATAAAATAACAAATTCGGAAAATAACGAAGCTCTAATATATTTTTGAACACATCTCGATTTATTTCAGAAAGCACTATGTCGTCGAAATTAGTAGGCCTATATTTTTCGACCCAGGGTATATTTTTATTCTTACTCGCCATTTTTGTATGTAATGTTAAATGTATTTATACGAATTATTATTATTATTATATATATTTAAATGACGTAGAAATTGATTCTAATACTTTATTAATTAATATGGCAACAAACTATCACAACATGATTTCTGAGAATTATGGTAATGAGGACGGGTATTTGGAGCTTATTTTGGGTCCTATGTTCTCAGGCAAAACCACACGAATTCTGGAAATATATAATCACTATTCATTTATACAAAAACGTGTCATGGTTATCAATTACGCAGAAGATAAACGATATCACGAAACCATGCTTTCTACTCATGACCATAAAATGATTCCTTGTACTCTATCTGTGGACCTTAAGTTAATGTGGACAAATCCTAATCATAAAAATTATAGTGAAATGCATTGTGCAGATGTCATTTTAATTAATGAGGGACAATTCTTTCCTGAATTAAAGAGCACGGTTATTGATATGGTTGAGCGTTGTAATAAAACGGTTTATATTTGTGGTTTGGATGGGGATTTTCGTCGCAATAAATTTGGAGAATTGTTGGATTTGGAGCCATTCTGTGATAATATTATAAAGTTAAAATCACTTTGTTCAACTTGCCGAAACGGAAAACGAGCATTATTTTCGCATAGAATTACTGATGAAGTAGACCAAGTTAGTATTGGCTCACATAATTATGTGCCGCTTTGTAGAGGATGTTATAAAAAGGCAAATTGTCCGTAAAAACATATTTCAAAACAATATAAAATAAAATGGTGAGTTATCTCATAAATTTTTAATGAATCCCGAACTAGTTCCAAAAAAGCGTGGGCGTAAAAAGAAGGAGGTTTCTGTGCCTGAAGAGATTGTGTCACGTGAAAATATTACTTTGATTATCGAGGAAGATAGTACCGCTATTTTAGCTCCTAAAAAAAGAGGTCGAAAGCCTAAGGGTGGCAAATTAATTACAAAACAAAATGACTTTGTTGCTGCACAATCTTCTGTGACTAATTTGATTTTGCATTTGAAGTGTTCTATGCAAGATTTGTTTGACCACAATAAATCGATTACACATTTGGTAAAAGACCCAATGATTTATAATCCCTCTGCACCACCTAACATTTTAACGTATAACGACCAAACGTCGTCAAGTTTTTCATTATACAACAATGAGCAAATACAAGAACGAATAGATTTGGCATATAGTGATTTTAACACTAAGCCATTAGAAGTAGAAGCCAATATTTGTTCTTTATGTAAATTGGGACTCGAAGATAACGAAAAACCAGAAGAAGATGACATAAATATAAAGGACGTAAATTTAAAATTAAAAAAACTTAAGATTCAAATGTATAAGAACACCAATCAGGACAAGAAATCGGCTTGTTTCTGGTGTACTTACGAATTTGATAATCCACCATGTTATGTTCCTAAATATGAAATGGATAAAGAAATTTATGGATACGGTTCGTTTTGTAGACCAGAATGCGCAGTCGCGTTTCTAATGAAAGAAAATATTGACGACTCTACAAAATTCGAGAGATATCACTTGCTCAATCAAATTTATAGTAAAGTCTATGATTTTAAGAAGAATATCAAACCCGCACCAAATCCATATTACTTGTTAGATAAATTTTACGGCAACTTGACTATACAAGAATATAGAAAGTTGTTAAAATCAGAACACATGTTATTAGTAATAGATAAGCCAATGACCCGTATCTTACCTGAACTACACGAAGATAATGAAGATTTTATTATTAACATTTATGGAGGTACAAATACGCAGAGTAATCATGGTGGAGTCTACAAAGTAAAACGCGAAAGTGAGAAAAAACAAGGTCCTAGTAAATCATCAATTATTAAAGACCGGTTTGGTGTTGCTTAATAGTGTATTTGTATAAACAAAATAAAAAAATGATGTTATTTAAACAAATGGACAACATCATTACATGCTCTCTCATGGGAGGTCTGGGAAATCAATTGTTTCAAATATTTACAACGATTGCAGAAGGAACAGCATCTAACAGAAAAATTTTATTTCCATATTCCGATAATTTAAAAATTGGTATAACTCGACCAACGTATTGGAATAATTTTTTGAGTGGACTAAAACCGTTCACTAAATCTAATGACGAGCTGGCGTCAATGATTTATACTATTTATCAGGAGCCGCAATTTTCTTATTCAAAAATAAATAAATTCGGAAAAAACGAGCGATTGTGTTTATCTGGATATTTCCAAAGTTATAAATATTTTGACCACAAAAAGGATTTGTTATTCAGGCTAATTCGTATGTCTGAGCAACAAGAAAACGTTTTGAAGCAATATCCAGACGCTATTAATTATGGATATAATAATATTGCTCTACACTTTCGCTTAGGAGACTATAAGAACATACAAGATTGTCATCCTTTAATGACTTGTGAATATTATGAAAACTCACTGCGGTTTATTATTGAGTCAAAATCAAAACTTAATCATCGAGTACTCTATTTTTGTCAAAGTGAAGATAATATAATAGTACGTGAAATGGTTAATCGATTATCGGAACTATTTCCTTCCATATTATTTGAAAAAGCGAGTGACCATATTCCGGATTGGCAACAGCTTTTGTTGATGAGTTGTTGTAATGATAATATAATAGCAAATAGCACATTTAGTTGGTGGGGTGCATATCTTAATCAAAGTCCTAGGAAAATAATATGTTACCCAGAATTATGGTTTGGTCCAAAGTTAAAGCATAGTTTAAATGATTTGTTTCCGAAAGAATGGCAGAAAATAGCTTCGGCAAAAAATTGATTTATAAATATTTAAATAATTTAATTCAATCTATTAGAATGCCTTCTCTTAACAGACCTACAGAACAAGATTTCATCGATAACTATGATGCGCTTATGCATCTACCTATTGTACAGAATTTAATGAATAAGAACAAGGAGCTTCGGCGTAAGGTAAAGACGTTGGAGACTTTGCTTTATAAGTTTCCTGAGCTTTTTGAGGAAAAGAAGCGCAAGTCTATTAAGACAGATAATATGATTGAACCAACTCTTTGTGATACACTTACGGATGATGACGATGTTGTTTTCGTTCCTCAGTTTAAGGAAGAGCCTGAGGTTGTCGATTTGACAAATGACGATGAGGAAGTTCTCGATGTCAAACCAAATGTATTTATTAAGATAGAGCCCGAGGTGATTACACCAATCATTGTTAATAAAGTAGAATCAGCAGAGGTAGAGGCGGAAGAAGAGGAAGAGGAAGAGGAAGAGGAAGAGGAAGAGGAAGAGGAAGAGGCAGAGGAAGAGGCAGCAGGTCAAGCCGAAGATGAAGAGGTTTTCGAAATCACAATTAAGGGCAAGTCTTATTATACAAACAATGAGACTAACGGTAAGATTTATTCTATTCTTGAAGATGAGGATGTTGGCCCAATCGTTGGACAATTCGTTGGTGGGAAGGCACAGTTTAGTAAATCAATGTAATCTTGAATAATTATTTCTACGTGTAAATCTTTTTTTTGATATACGTGTCTTTCTGGTTCTTTTTCTTTTCGCGCCTCCTGCCGCTGCTGCATTACTAACGCTTTGTCCTGTCAAAATATTTAATTTAGGTTTTTCTTTTTCGCGACGCAGCATCTCTTCTGCTATGTATTGGAAAAAATAGTTCTTTTCACACTTGAGGCTTAATTTTACATAAGCAACATCGTTAAATCGACTTGGATGAACACGAATATATTCATCTTGTTGAGATTGTGCTTGTTGTATTAACGATTTATAAATTCCAATTTGACGCATTAATTTGTCGAGTAACTTTTGATTAAACTGGAATAGTTGTTTGTTAAATTCTAAAAACATTTCATAAAGTAAATGTTCATCGGGGTCTTTGCTCTCTTTTATGATGGATAACGTGTTCTCTTTTGTAAAATTTCTACCATCTCTTAGTTCAGAATATTGATTATAGTAGCCGTTGATTGCTTCCATAAATGATGTAGAATTCTTCGGCTCCCAATGCGTTAAATCCGGATTGACTGGTGGATTTGCCGTATTTTGCCTTTTTTTGTCTGCTTCCTCTAGAATCTCTTGGAATAAATTTGTATTTATGTTAGCAGATTGAACTTTTGCTTGGCCTTGACCAGGTCCCTGACCCTGACCGGGCCCTTGGTCCGGTTTTCCGTTTTGACCCGTGACATTTGAATCGGTAGGTGAATACATGATACGACGATAATTTAAGTCCCATTTTTGTCTATTTTTTTCCAATGTCTCCACATTCTGGGTTAACACGAGTTCTAAATTCTTACCTAATTCTTGGCCCTTTTGATTACAGTTTTGCTTTCCGTAAAGCTCGCCTGAACTACCGAAATATAAATCACATAGAACATGTATTTCATAAATAGGCGCCAGATTATTGCCCTCATATTTACTGTTTACACCACAATATAGTAAATCTGCATCTTCTTCTCCCGATTTGAATGACTTACCTTTTCCTTCATAAAAATATTCAAAAGCACGACCTATGAATTCAAAAAACCGCTTAGTCTCTTTATCTGTCTGTAAGTTAATCAAATTTTGTAACAATGTATTTGTAGATTTGTTTGCATATGAAAGTCGGCTTCGTATATATTGTTCAATGAAATAGGAATATTGTGCATCACGGTCTCGACCCGCCTTTTCGCGATATTCTTCGCGAATATGTTCATAACTTTTTGTCAAAAGGTCGTTGAGAACTTCTATTCTTTTACGTGTTATATCTGATGTTTTGTTGCCGCTGGTTAATGAATTGAAAAACACATCGATTGCTTTTTTAACTTTATCTAAGTCTGTCTGTAAACGATTATATTCGATTGGTATAAACTTCACTTTCCATCTTGTATTGTTTTCGATAAAGTTTTGTTTTGGTATAGAAAAAACATTGGAATCAAGAGGAGTTTTTGCATCTTTATAGCCTAACATTTGTTTAAATACTTCTAACAATTCTGAATCTCCTTTTACATATTCAGAAGGGCTTAATTTATAAAGGTTCGCCTTATGTGTGTAATTATATTTGTTACCATCATTCTTTAAAACAGAATCATTTAAATATCTTTCAACACCATCATGAAGATTATCAATTTCGCCTCGAGTTAACGGTTCGCCTTTATTTATATAACTTTTTAAATAACTTATCAAAAAACGTATATGATATAATGGAGCAACTATTTTGTCGTTAATTTCAGAATAATAATCAGGTCCTTGTTTAATAGTTGGTGGATAAGGATTGTCAGGTAATTTAGGTTCGATTCTAGGCGTTTCGCGAAATTTTAATATGAAATTTTCATAGTCAGTACTAGTTGTTTCTAATGCTGCTATTATGTTATTTATATCAGGCACTTCGTCCTTGTTTACAACGGCTGACGCCTCTAATTTCTGTATTTCATTATTACGCCATCTTATGAATTCACGATATTTTATAAAAAGTTCAGAATAAACTGGACTATTTAAAATATCATTCATCCAAACTAAACGGTCAAATGAATATTTTTTACCATTCACATTTAACATGCTATTATAGCTCGCACCGCGAAAAAACCCGTAAATACTTGGTAATGACGGAATCGCAAATTTGTCAACAACAAAATCCCAAGAGCTAGTTACATTTAATGTATTCAATGGGGAACCAACAAACAGGAGTTGAAGCATCGACATAACATTATCTTTGATTATATCATTATATTCCTTGAAAAACTGGGTTGAATTCGCAGCATGTTGATTTGTCTCTTTATCAAACAAGCCAGGAAAAACACGTAATAAAGATATATGACTACGGGTATTAAAAAAAAACTGCATTTTTTGGTCAAAATTTAGTTCACTTAATGCAGTATAGTTTTGTCGCACACGAAATGATACCGACGGGTATTTTTTGAGTCCGGCTCTATTTTTTACTTCAGGATGTATTAATTTGTTAGATTCAAACAATATTGTCCTTTTATCTTCATCTAGCTCTTCTAAATTTGTATGTAAATATATTTTTATTTCTTTGTATTCCATTATTTATATATCACAATATATTTAAACCAATATTCAAGGGTTTAAAAATGTCAAAGTAGTATGATTAATACAAAACCTGATTTTGTCTCTGTTGCTGGGACATTGGCTTGTTTTCTAAAGCCAATGGGTTTTCTACATTTAATGGGTGATTTTCTTTTCGTTTTTCAGCTTTTTCTAAAACCTCTTTAGCTTTTTTTATTTCGTCTTCACTAACCTCACTATCGTCCAACAATTTAATATGATATTGCTTAAAACTGTCTGGCAAACAACAAAAAGGGCTATCATCGTGGAATAAATAATCAAAAAATATAATAAAAGTTATAGCTATAATTAGCGCTACATAGATGTCTCGTGTTCCCATCCATGCCATTGCAAATATCAATATGTGTTTGCTAAATGTGAATTTCAAATAGGATTCCATAGTTTTTCCTAGTTTAATCGTAACGAATTTGGAGGATATATTTAATATTAAAATGATAACACCAGCAAAGATTTTACTCGTATTCATGGTTGTAATCGTATCATTAAAATGATTAAACAGACTGTTCATTGTTTTTTCTATATATTTTTTTAAATTTTTAACACTCATGTTTCTGTATATCCTATATCAATATTTTATTTACTATTTAAATATGACAACTCTTATAATTTATAAAAATTACTACAAATAACGTAAAATAACATAATACCAATTGTTTCGATAAAAATATGATAGGGGAAGTGGGGATAGAGAGACATCATATTAATACAATTATATGTTTCATTTATAAATAAACCAATAACTATGCTTACGAAAAATATTATTTTATAAACACTACTTTGGATAAATTTTGGTAATATAGAAAAATAGTATAATAGTAACGAAATAAAAATAGCACTTTGTGTTGTTAAATAATAAACGAATGAATGGTTATAAAATGTATACACATCTAAAATTACCAATAAAGACATGTAAATAATAAACTGATAACTGGGAAACTTTTTCGTATAACTATAAAATAAATAAAAAAACGCAATATTCATCAAATAAGTAAGAAGATGTGTTATATTAATTTGACTAGGGCCTTCTATATGAATAATATGTGAAAACACGTGAAATAATTCGAATATCAAAATACAAAACAACAATATGAATGCATGTAAAGTTTTTGTATGTATTAAAAAATAGAATATTATTGAACACGTAATAAGATTAAAAAACGCTGAATATGGTTGTGCTATACCATTTTTATTCGGTTTTTCGCAAGTATTAAACGGAAATGTATATTTGCTCATATATTATAACAAGATTTTTTTACACTTCTGATTAGAGTTATAATATTGTACTAACGTGTATTTGTTCATCTTGTTGTTCTTCCTCTTCAATAAAATCGTATTTACAGTTTTCATCACATGGATTACAGTGTGCTCCGTTGAAATTTAATTCCGGGAAAACGTGCTGGACCATTTCACTTTTGACTTTTTGTCCTTTATATTTAAGCGTATTATCTTCACAGTACTTTTTTCTAAAATTTTTCTCCGCTCTTTTTTTATTTACAGACTCATCATGTTCTGAATCACTGTCTGAATCGGAATCTGATTCTTTATCATGGTTTTGATAAAAAAAGAAACCCTCTTTCGGATTTGTATAGTGAACGAAGACAATCATAAAACAAAATAATACGCCCAAATACTTGTCTAAATAATAGCAAGTCATAAACATCAGCAACAAAAGGAGTCGTCCCAAATTCGTTTCCATAAAATAGTGACGAAAGTCATTCTGCCAATATAATAAATAAAAAATCAAAATAAGAGAGATTTCTCCTATTATTAACTTATTCATTTATACTATTCTGATATAATTATTTAGCAGCATTTCCAAAAATCCGTAGGTTTACTCTAGAATATTATCTACTTATTTTTTAAATATAATAAAAAAATACAAATGTCTTTATTAAATACAGCAAGTCCATGGACGACAGATGAAAACTCTAAAAAAAGGCAATCAACAATGAGAAAGACTATAAAACTTAAGCCTTCGTCGGCTGAGGATTTAGATATTACGCCCGTCGATACTCCTCCTTCTATTGAACAAACTCAGGTTCATATGGAAGAACGGTCAAGCCGTGTAAATAATTTACTCGACCAAATAACTGCGTCGAATGATAATGATGCCAATAAAATGGGAGTATTTGTTCCTATTTCTAATCCTAACATAAACGTTAAAAAAGAAGAAAAGGACGATTTAACAATAAGCCGATTACATCCACCCGTGCAAGTATTAAGTCAAATGAATCGCCAAAAAATAGGTAATTTTTTAGCCAATGATAATTCTGCTGTGTATAGTAACTACATGAGTAGTTACGAAAAACCGGCTATGTTTAAAAAAGAAAATCCGGATTCTGTTGCAAGACCAATAAATGATAACAAAGTGATGGACAAAATTAATTATATGATTCACTTACTAGAGGAACAACAACATGAAAAGACGAATAACATTACTGAAGAATTTATTTTATATACGTTTTTAGGTGTCTTTATTATCTTTGTTGTGGATAGCTTTTCTAGGTCTGGAAAATATACCAGGTAAAAATAATATTTCAATAATTGGAATATTATTTAACGACTAGGTCTAAACGTTGTTAAAAAATTAGCATTGTTTGCTGGCGAAATATTATTTATGGGAGCATTATTGGTTATTGGAGCATTGTTAGTGATTGGAGCATTATTAATTATTGGCGCGGAACCAGTATACGGTTGTACTTGTACTTGTGGTTGTATTTGTGGTTGTTGTGATGGGTCAGTATAAGGATTTAAAACATTAGACAATTCGGATTTGTTATCCGGATTAAATAATACTTCATAGGTTAAAATCACCATCAAAATGATGAGAATAAAAGGTAAAATAACTAAAAACCATGCCAATGCGGAATTACCTGTACTACACAAAAAATTTAAGAAAAATGCCCATAAAAAAGCAAATATTATTTTTGTTATAATCGCAAAGGCACTTACGTGCCAGGCCATTGATACAATACTAATTATGCTTAACAACAGGTATACTAATGCAGGAGCACAGTATAATCTAGAACCGTATGTATTAGTTGCTGTTAACGAAGACATTATAAAAAATACGTAGATATTAAAATCAAATTGGACTATAATAATATCTTAAAATAAGTCCATGAAAACACTGTGGGATAGATTTCGAAACACGTATTATTTTTGAAGTTGTGAAAAACGTTTGGTCTATATGATTTTCATTCACTATAAAAACAAAGCCGTCTTTATTTGTTAGACATTCATAATAAATATATTTTTCGTCAGGTAATTCTCTATAATGCATTTTGTTATATAGAATAATACTACGTCTAAACTCTTTCTAAAATATAAATATATTGGTGTTCATCATCTAAATTTTCTTTCATATTAAAGTACGCGTATAAATTGAAGCCAGCGTATTTCGCCAGCTTTAATATATTATCCTTATCGTCAACGTATAATGTTTCTTCATTTTCGCGGATATTTCCGCTATTAATATCTTTAAAACGTTCATAGCGACGCAATTCTGTCTTATGATAATCATACGATAAATTATAGTGAAAATTCTCAAATTTTACTGCACTCTTTACAATTCTTCCTTTGGAATACTTCTGCGGATTTATCACGAGATTTGCTTTTGCTGCTGGTGCGATAGCATCAAACTTATCTGCGTCAATTAAATGTAAAACCAAATAACCGTTCGGTAATAACCACTGATAACAATTACGGAAAAATGTTAATTTGTCTTGAAAATGATAGAATGTATAATATGTACATAATATATGCGAAAAGGATTTATTCTCAAAGCACATGGGGTCCATTACATCGCCCAACTTATAATTACTGTCGGGATATTTTTCTTCTGATTGTTCTATCATTGCTTCTGATTTGTCTAAGCCAAATGCTCTATAACCAGCATCGCTGAGACGTTTTACTACTTCACCCGTTCCACTTCCTACGTCCAAAAACACGCTATTACGAGTAGTGGGTTCAGTAGCGTTTAATATATTTATTAATTCATGCCAAATACGATGTTTAGGTCGATGTACCTCATCGTATATTTCTGCATAAAAATCATCATATATATCTTGGTCTTTTTTGCGAACATATGCCTCGTTCTGTGTAAACCCCTCCGCACTATTTTTGAAATTATTATAACGCTTCCATATCAAATAGCCTAGATATATAAGTGTCAGATAAATCAAAGTTCTCAATAATACATGGTTTAAATTATTAGATGAACTTAAAATATTTGTTATCATTTGATATAATATAATAATAAATGATAAAAAATTATAGGCCGTTTCTCAATTGAACCCTAGTCGCATTAAAAAATATGTTTTTACCTATATCACTATTTTTTACATTAGGGTGTAACTTCTTATCTAAAGCCGGTTTATCAAATAACAAAGGATATGGTTGCTCTGACGGAGAAGAGATAACGGTTACATTATATAAATCACTTTTACTCGACGGTATGTATGTATTATGCGCGGTGTTTTGAAGGGAAAATGTCTGATTTCTGAGAACAGTTTCTGTGTCTACATTCTTAAAATAGCCTTTTATAGGTGCAGAATTTGACCCTGGATTGAAATTAATATAGGAGTCGTGTACTGGGTAATCAAGTCTTGTTTCTTTGGCAGGAGTACGTCGGTCAACTATGGGAAAAATAGAATATTTGGTAGGAACTGGCCTAGGTTCATAATTTGGTTCTAAAGGATAATCGGGGAATTGTCTTTCGATAATACGTTTATTTAAATCGTCAGTTCTTTCGTTTTGCTGATATGTTATACCATCAGCTACGCCATACATTTTTTCTTGATGATTCATAATAATATATAATGCCGGAATATATTTTTTATCGTAAATTCATTTAAACCTATGTCAATAAAAAATACAATGAATCGTCCTACTTTAGTAACGGCCTTTTTTGATATACAACGTTCTCAAAAAGGTGACGGAAGAACCATTGATGAATATTTGACTTGGATTAAAAAGACACTACAATTAAATTGTAATCTTTATGTTTTCACAGAAGCAAAATTTGAGGCGTTTTTTCGAGAACATAGACCGGCTCTATATCCAATGAAAATCGTGGTTATTGAATTTAAAGACCTATATTTTTATAAATATTATAGTCAAATGCTTCGTATTATTAATGATGTAGAATATAAAGGTCGTATTCAGCACCCCAATCGTATTGAATGTATTTTACCCGAATATAACATCATACAGTATTCCAAGTTTGACTGTTTGAATCGGGCTATTGATGAAAATGCCTTTAATAGTGAGTCGTTTTTTTGGATAGACGCTGGTGCTTCACGATTTTTCGGAGATGTGGATATCTCTAAACCTTACCCAGGAGGAGAATGTTTAGAATTTTTAGTTAAACTACCTGATGTTTTTATCATACAAAGCCGCCACGACCTGGCAACCTTTCCTATAGATGATAATTTTATTTGGAGGTCAGATAATTTATTATGCGGTACATTATTTGGAGGAGGCGCTAATACAATTAAAACTGTTTATTGTGAAATAGTCGGTGTTTTTGAGAACCAAATGTTGGCAAAAAATAATGTTAATAATGAACAGTTGGCTTTAGCAATGATTTGGTCAAAACATCCTGACTTATTTTATACGATTACGAATAGGTCTAGTGAACATTTATTATTATTTGGCATATTGAGTGGATAAATAGTATAAAAATCTTGTATCAATATAAGAAAATGAAAAGGTGTATTTTGTTCGGAAATTGTCATTGTAATGGCGTAAAAAAGTTCTTGGAATATTCCAATTTCTTTGAACAATATGAAGTACAGAAGTTTGCAAATTGGGAGCTAATTAAAGATAGTAAAAATATGTCTATTCCGGTACATTTAATTAAAAATGCCGATTTAGTTATTTACCAACCTTTGTCGGATGTTTATAATTGTTATTCTACCAATAAAGAAAACCCGGATTCATTTTTTCAATTATTGAAAGACGAATGTAAAACCGTTTCGTTTCCTCGTATTCATAATAACGCCTTTTTCCCAATATTTCATAAGAATAATAAGAAACACATATTTTATGGTACTATTACTAATAATGCAAAGTCTGTAAATGAGCTTATTTTTTTATATAATAACGATTTAATCGATTATGATTTCAAAGCACGAATGGACTATAATTACTGCGTATCTAAAGAAAAAGAAGCGGATTGTGATATAAAAATAGCGGATTTTATTTTTGATAATGTGCAAAATCATAAGCTTTTTTTAACACAAGACCATCCTACTTCGTTAGTATTTAATAAACTGACTTCTCAGATATGTGAACAACTTGATTTAGAATACGACTATGAACGAGCTCTGACTGCTCCGGAAAACATGACAAACCTAGAAGATTCAGTTTATGCTCGCGCCGATAAACAATATCCTATTTCAAGATATGCTATTCGACATTTTAATTTCAAATACATTAAAGAGGAATCAGAAGATGCTAATAAATTTTATGGTAATAACACCGTTGATTATTTTGTGAAAACTGCGCTAAATAGAAAATAATTAATTGATAAAATACTTAGAATTTTATCGATTTCTAATACATAATGTCTTTCGGCAAAGTTATAATATGGGGATTTCCTCTTCATACACATACGCACTCGTATATTCACGCTGGATGGCATAAAGGGTTCAAGCACTTAGGCTACGAAACGCATTGGTTTGATGATAATAATGTACCGACCGATTTTGATTTTTCGAACTGCCTGTTCATTACAGAAGGTTACGCAGATAAAAATATTCCTATTAATGATTCGTCAATTTATTTTGTTCATATTGCGATTGACCCGAAAAAGTATATTGGTCATGTTAAACGATTTATCGAAATACGTTATTTGGTCGATTCTATCAAAGATTGTAATTATAATTATACTCTCAATAAGTGGCGATGTACTAAGATTAGCGAGTGTACTTATTATGAGAAATTAATAAATAATGGTGGTTTAGCAAAATCACACGATGAGCCAGAGCCCATGGACTATGAATGTATTTATACATGTTGGGCCACAGATTTGCTTCCTAGCGAGATTGACGACGAAAATGCTCATAGAAAGCGCGACGACAAAATCTATTGGTTTGGTAGCTCGAATCAGCATAACACTAAAGAAATCGCGATTTTTTATGAAGAATGTAGGAGAACAGGTGTTGAATTCATAGCAAATGACCCATGGCAAAATCCTCTGCCTTTTGATGTGGTACAAGAATATACTATGAAATCTTTGATTGCGCCAGATTTTCGCTCATCTGGCGACCCGAGAAAAATTGCACTCGGAGAGACAGGGACATGTCATAAGCAAAATGGTTATATTCCTTGTCGATTATTAAAAGCAATAAGCTATGGTCATTTGGGTATCACGAATTCGCGCCATGCTTATGAATTGTTGGAAAAATCGGTCGTTTATAATGACAACGAACGTTTATTATTCTATGATGCCGTTCGAAATGTGGGAAACCACGATTTGATTAAGAAACAAATGGCTATTGTTCGCGAAAAACATACGTATTTGAATCGTATTCAGGATTTGTTGAATGTTCTCTTAATATAATTAATATGTATGTATTAATATAAAAATATAATTGATTTATAAAGATAATGGAAATTGGTGCGTATCTACAGTGTTACAAAAACCCTTATGCTACATATAAATGTCTAGAACAATTTCGCCGTTTTTATCCGAATGGTACTGTCGTTTTATTATCTGATAATGGATATAATTATTCCAATATGGCAGAGTTTTTTAATTGTATTTACATTCACTGTGATGAAAATCTTTGGCTTACTTATCGTGATGTAGATAGTAATGGTGCACTTGTAAATTCTAAAAAATTGGTTCGCCGAGTATATGACGCATTTGAAATGATAAACGAAGAATATATAATGTGGTTAGAGGACGATGTTATTATAAACGGTCCAATAAGAGACGAATTTCGTTATGATATAAACGGTTATTGTCCAAATAAATTAGAAACAAGTATACTTTGTAAAAGATACAAAAACCTGGATTCAAATCGAACTTATCGTTTTTCTGGTCATGGTGGAACCGTGTTTCATAAATCAAACACTCTTTCCGCATTTTTAAGAGACGATATTTTAAATGATGTAGTGGTTAATTGGTCAAAATATGCTTTACCGGTTACAATAGGTCAAGACTATTTGTTCTCTATTTTGGTCACAGTAAATAACGGTACAATTGGTCCGTATAATGGGCATGGTGAACGATACAATGATAGAGTTGAACCAAGTATTATTGTACAACATCAATATAAATATTGGTACGGAAAACCAATGCCAAGTGAATTAAATCATTTAATATCGTTTTCGTAATTTTACTATAATTAATTTATTAGTTTCTTTTAACTAATGAATTGTGATTTACGCTCCTGGACCATTGAATATCCAGATTATAATGATGATATTGAAATATTAAAAGAATGTTGCAAGCATAATGATGATATTTTATTGATTGCTGACAAAAAAATGGCACATTTAAAGGATAAATTACCGCAACCTTTTTATAACTCTATTTTATCATCTTATTTGCTAAATAAAACAAAGGAAAATTATTGTGTTTTAGAAAAATATGTTTATGATATCACGATGTTTCATTTGACTCGTCTAGGTTTTCAGTTACATGATGACATTCATGTTCAATTTTGGATGAAATCCGGTAAAAACAGTAATTTGTGTGAACTACATCGTGATTGGTATACTGATTATGAGAACAAAGGAGAAAAACGCGCATTTTTATCAACTATAACTTATCTAGAAGATAACGATATACCAACTTTAATCAGTGATGTTACTATAAATGAATATAAGGAACGTAAATTTGATAAAATGAATAAAATTGCTTTATCTTTTCCTAGAGCCGGAAAACATATTAGTTTCTTAGGACGCGATTATTTTCATGGTCATTATAGTGTATTTCCAGTTAGTGACTATAGTAATTCGCGTTGTGTTCTTGTGGTGAAATTATGGGATGGACTAAGGCCTCCTCTTCGCTACTTTGATAATGAATTATTTTTATTAGATAATGTTTATAATAAACGAGAACCTTTATTGAAATTCGTCGATAGCAAACCGTTTAAAAATATTACTAGTACAATCGATGAGGATTTATTTAAATCTCTTTTGTTTTCTGCAGAAGCCGATACTTGTTATGAAATCGGGAAAAAATTAAAAACAAATGGTTATTATGACGCGGATAATTTTATTATAGAAGACTCCGGCGTAACGTTTTTTTATATTTTATTATTTATCTGTTGTTTGATTGTTGTATTTTTTTATTTTTGGGAGTCGGTTATTTTACGAGAAATGATAGATTATAAATCAAGCAAAACGGCTTAAAATTTCAGTATGTATTAAAATATAATGAAATTTCTTCATTTAACATTTCATAAGGGTTGTGAATTGGAAATAGAATATGTGTTTAATAAACTTGGACACGATGTTACCGTGATGCGTTTTGACGACGGTGAAACGGACCCCATTGGTAGAAATAATATTCAAAGTAAAATATACGAAATCACGCATGACCGCGCAGAAAAGTCTTGGCTAAAATATAAAGATTATTATGAATCCTTCGATGCTATAATTACGTCGGATACTTGCCCTGTTTCGCGAACATTTTTACAACATGGATGGTCAAAACCATTATTAATTTGGATATGTAATCGGTTTGACTATGCCATTTTGCCTGAGAAATACGACCCCGAATTTTACGCTCTTTTACGTGATATTGCGAATCGACCTAATGTCCGAATCTTCGGAAATGCTACTATTGAGAACATTTATTCGAGACAAATTAAGGGCGTTGATGTCGGTGATTTTATTATTAAACCGATTGGTAAAAATATGCAGTCAGCCACTCTTACTAAGACATATGGAGACGAAGACCGGAATATATTTTATATTCCCCCATATCATAATGAAACTAAACTGATGAACTTGTCTGAAAAATTAACGTCCCTTGGTATAGAGAATCGATGTGAACGATTTGCTGACCACATTTCTGAATTGTTAGAATATAAAGGGTCTATATGTATACCTTATGCTTGGTCCACAATTGTATTTTTTGAACGTCTTCAATTAGGTATTGTTACATTTGTGCCTACTCCGCAATTTTTAATAGATTTATTTAAAACTGGTAACTGGTGGTTTCAGCCCCCTTTTAATATTCAACATCCTGAAACCTTAGTAATTTCCGAGTGGTATTGTCCCGAGCATGCCGATTTGTTTGTGTTTTTCGATAGTTGGTCTGATTTGCAAGAAAAAATAAATACAACGGATTATGAAGCCAAAACTAACATTATTTTAGATTTTGCACGTAAACACGAAACTGAATCCCTTGAGCGTTGGTCAAATGTGATATCAAGCGTTATTAACAAGTAAACTTTTATGAATATAATCATCATCTACCCTATTTTCGCGAGATAATACATACCCTTTGCTTTCTAACAAACCGCGAATTTTAAGGCGATTGTCGATAATAAAATTGTGCTCAACGCAAATGTATCCGAATAAATATTTATCGAAATCGTGGTGTAATAATATTTCGTATTCAGAGCCTTCCGTATCAATAGACAAAAATTCAATAAAATTTGGTGCACGGGCATTATCTAACATAGTGGTTAGCTTCTTTGTTAAAACATAAATTTTTGGAGCAGAGAAAGACGAAATATGTGAGTTTGTCTCTACCAGACCTGAAAGACCATGACCCGTATCATAAAAATCTAAAACTTTATTATCCTCATTATATGCCGCATAAGGCATAAAAATACAGTCACGGTTTTGGTAAATCGAAGTTATCCATCGAGTATTACACTCGACCAATAATCCTTTCCATCCATAATCTTTTTCCATTAAATACGTATTAGAGTATTCTACTCCGTCATACGCTCCTATTTCAACAAAATAGCCGTTTTTCTTACCTTTGTAAATTTCGTGTAGCACGTGAATATCCTGTCCAAGTTGAGATTTTGCGTTTTCTTCTAGCATGTTTATATATAATATTAAAAAATATTTTATATTGATATAAACTCATTTTATAAATATAAAATTACTTGCTTTAATATTGGTTTGTGTCTAAAACATTTTCCAGCGTTTAGTATTTTGTAATTTTATTTGCTCTTCCTTAAATACAATTTGTTGTTTAATCGACAAATCGTTTTCTAATATAAATGATTTATTAAATCGACTAAGTCCGTTTCTCGAATTTGTATAGTCTAGCGGATAATCATAGTTTATTATTTGTAATCCACACTTAGATAAATGTAAATACATAAAAAATTCGTTGGTTGAAAAATTTAGTCTTTTGCCACAATAGGTTTCATAATATTTACATGCACTATCAAACATTGTTATAATACTATCCATTTGTTCCGATGGTCCAGATATTACTTGCTCAAATATTGAAAATTCTGGTGTCAATATTTTTGCATTTATGCAGGTGAGTTTTGATGAAAAATGAATGATATCTGAGATATTTATATCCAGTCTAGTCATAATAACGTTATCATAAATGAAACCGTTTTGATTTTCAAAATCACGTTTTAATTCAATAACTTTTTTTCTTGAATAATGTTGACTTATAATTGTATTAAACATTATTTCTATATATTTTTTCCCTTTACGATTGCCTTGATAGTCACCATGATTCTTTATGTATTTTTCAATAGTTGATTGATTATCTTTTGCGTAATCACTTCGCTTTTCTAAAGAGTGCGTTTTTGGTGAAAAAATATCATATAATTCTTGATTAGGATATAAATTCAAACCCTTATTTTGATAATATTCTTTCAGCAAATCTCTTATTTCTTGGTCTTTGTATTGTTCAATAAAATCGGCATCATAGTAGTAGTTATGCATGAAGACATCAGCATTATTTGGTAAAACAATTTGTTCGTATACGCGTTTCCATAAATCTGAAAATCCGCGAATTTCGCCAAAAAAAAGAACGGCGGTCTTCATTTATAAACTATAGTATTTACTATATCCAGATATTTTTCACATTCTTTCCGGATATCGAATTGCTCAATACCATACTGTCGAATTTCTGCTCTACGTCCCTTGCAAAAACTTTTATTAGTTTCGAGAACGGCACGAATATATTCAATATCGTCTTTCTTCTCGTCATCGATAACTGTAATAAAATCTTTGGTTATATCTAGATTTTCCGCGCTCGACTCGTTGACAACCACACCCAGTCCTGCTATAAGTGCCTCCTTTATTACAAGTGGGTCGGCCTCGCCTTCACTAATCAGTAAAAGATTTGTATATTTGGTTAGGTCCTGCTGTATTTTTTCACGGGGCCACTCACCCCAATAGGAAACGCCGAGCTGATTAAAATTGGGGTCGGCACATCTACCCACAAATTCTATGGTCGGAATATTCTGATATTTTGCTTGATTCTTACGTGGTGTGATTTGCCCAAGGTACATTGTTTTGTTATAAATTGGTAGTGGTAAAAATGAGAACTTTTCACTATCTATACCATTCTTGATTTTCTTTATTTTTAAGATATTTGCGCCATATTTTATAAATGCCTCCATGTCTTTATCGGCCAGTATAAAATTATAGTATTTGGTCTGTGTACACAAAAACGTAAAAATATTTGTATATCCGTCTTTCCAGTGTTGGGCTGGTTGGTCAATGTATGGATAATGACTCGTTATGGCAATATTTGGGCAAGTTAATTTTTCTAAAACATCATAATAAACGTCATAATGTAAATGTACAAAGTCAAAAGTATCTTTATTACATTGTTTTACAATATCGTCACGGTCTTTTGTATTAATAATCGTCACTTTATGACCTAGACGCGTTAATTCATTATGATAATCCCATATTAGGATTTCAACAGCTCCCCAAGCTACAGGAGGAATGGGCATAATACCTGGTCCAATAATGGCGATTTTCATTATTTAGAAACAAAAGATATATTTATATTCATTTATTGATATAACTAAGTATATCATCAGTTAATATTGACTGAGTTTCTATACCATTAATGTTTCCCTTAGGAAGTACTTTTGAAGATAGTAATTCGTGTAAGCGTTTTTTATTTAATTCATAAAATCTAAATGTGGCGGTCGGTCTAGCACCGCTATCTTGGTGATATTGTTGCCAATCTGAGTGACCATCCATATCATCTTTATATAGCAATTTTATATCACTAAATAGAGGCTCTCTATAATCTTGTTTACCACCTTTGTAAAATCCTGATTCCATTGTGTAATTATATGCATTGCCGCTATGTTCATTATCAAAATAATAATGATTTCCCTTTTTGAAATTATATCCGAATCCCTTTCTTTCTACGTTGACCAAGTCATCTTCTAATTTTTGAAACTCTTCTTCTGATAATATACCTTTGGACAGACTCTTACTGGGACTCTTACTGGGACTCTTACTGGGACTCTTACTGGGACTCTTACTGGACCCCTTACTGGACCCCTTACTGGACCCCTTACTGGACCCCTTACTGTTGCATGGCCACTGTTTAGATGTACCACATCCCCCGCCTCGAGTCCTTTTACTTGTTTTATTTGGCTTGGTTTTTTTTATTTTAAGGGACATATTATAATATAGACAAATATTTTTCTATAATAGCCGACCACGCAAAGTTGTCAAGTGCATACTGTCTAATTTCTAAGCGCATACTTAGTGAAATCAATCGATTTTCCTTTATTTTTTCAGTAATATATAACAAGTCATCTAACTTGTCATTTGGTATAACAGTTATAAACGGCTTAGTTAAATCCAAATTTGCACTAGAACACTCGCTTACTACTATTCCCAGGCCAGCTATTAATCCTTCTTTTACAACAAGTGGGTCTGCTTCACCCGAACTTAGAAGAATTAAATTACCATAATCCGTTAGGCTCTCATAAAGCGTAGGCTTGGTCCATTCTCCCAAATAATTTGACTCATTTAATAAAAAGGGGCTATCAAAATAATTACCTACAAAATCAATGTTCTCAATTGATTGATATTTATATTGCCCTTTTCTGAACTCAATCTTTGCAACATAAACACTTTTATTTGACCTTTTTGGCTCCAATGTGAATCGAAATTTGTCTTCTCTGGCGCCATTCGAAAGAATTCGTATTTCGTTCTTAAAACCATGGTCCCTATATATGTCTCCAATTTGTTTAGATAAAGCATGAATTTTCAGACACCTTTGGTTTTCAATAACTGGCAAAAAGACGTTTTGATAATAGTACTTATATTTTTTCAAAAAATCAGGATTTGTAATATACGCATAATGGGATGTATAGATTATAGTGGGACAACTTAAATATCTGGATATAACTGCATAATCGTCGTACATTATGTGAACAATGTCAGCATCCATCATGTTACACTCTTTTATTACTTCGTTTAAATCCTTGTTATTAATAATATGTGCGTCAATTCCGATGCGTTTCAGGTTCTCATAATAATCCCAAATTAAAGATTCGACTGCGCCCCAACCAGTAGGAGGAATAGGACTTAGTCCTGGGCCAATAAATATAATCTTCATTATTATCTATAATAAATACTTTTTATATTTTTAATAAAAACATATAAAAATTAGAGTGCCTCTACTAAAATGTCTTGTACTATTGTCACCGCGTATTTTAAATTGGCGAAATCGAAGGCTTCGCATGAAATTTATTTGGATTGGATGCAAAATATGCTGGCCATCGATAATGAAATGGTAATTTTTTGCGACCCCAAATGTGCCCAAGAAATAGAAGGGTTTCGTGCAAATAAGTTAGAAAAAACGCGTATTATACCTTGCAGATTTAATGAGTTTTTTACGTATCGATATGCTAATTATTTTTTGGAACATTGTAAGATGGACAGTGAGGTCAACATAGGACATAATATGTTTTTATACATGATTTGGTCAGAAAAGTCTCATTTTTTAAAGCGGGCTATCGAACTGGACCCATTTGGCTCGTCTTATTTTTTATGGACTGATATTGGTTGCTTTCGTAGGCCAAACACAGAATATTTAAATTGGCCAAGTCCGTCACTCATCGAACTGTTACCGAAAGACAAAGTTTTGTTACTTTCTGTTGTGCCTTTTTCTGATGAAGAATTGAACGTACATTCTTTTGATAAATTACCGTCATTTAAAACGGTGAATCGTATTGGAGGTACTATATTTGGTGGTGGAAAAGAGGTTTTGTTGGAATGGCATGATAAATATTATGAGATGTTGGAGTATTTTGTTTCGATAGACCAATTTATCGGAAAAGACCAAAGTATCATGAATTCTGTATATTTATTGAATCGACAGATGTGTAAGTTAGTAAACTGGACAAAAGGATGTGCTGATGCCTGGTTTTATTTACAAGATTATTTGAGGTAAACTTATTAGTAATTTAAACACCAATAATCGGTTACGTTATACATGTGCTGTTCAAAGGTGTAAATGTACGTTGATAATCTATTTATTTTGCTATACTGTTCTAATATTTTAGCAAAATCAAATTACCAATGCGACCAAGAACTTATAATATATCTTATATATATATAATGCATTTATTTACAGCGCTTTTTGCGTCTATTTTGTTTTTCGTTTTAAGTCCCAGCGTTTTGGTTCGTTTACCTAAGAATGGTAATAAATTTAAAGTTGCTGGTGTCCACGCATTATTATTCGGAGTTGTGTTTTATTTCACAAATATGTTTGTTAATAATTTTGTTCATTTAGAGGGATTTGAAGAGGGCGTTGCTGCTAAGAAGGCTGCTCCTCCTGCTGCTAAGAAGGCTGCTCCTCCTGCTGCTAATAAGGCTGCTCCTCCTGCTGCTAATAAGGCTGCTCCTCCTGCTGCTAATAAGGCTGCTCTTCCTGCTGCTAATAAGGCTGCTCTTCCTGCTGCTAATAAGGCTGCTCTTCCTGCTGCTAATAAGGCTGCTCTTCCTGCTGCTAATAAGGCTGCTCCTCCTGCTGCTATTAAACAACAACAGCAACAGTATGGACTACAACAACAGCAACAACAGCAGGCTGCTGTTAAACAACAACAGCAACAACAGCAGGCTGCTGTTAAACAACAACAGCAGGCTGCTGTTAAACAACAACAGCAACAAGCTGCTGCTGGTAAACAGCCCGCTGCTCAGAAAGGCCGTTAAAAATAACCCCACAAAAAGAAACCCATTAAATTATATTTAGTAAATATATAATGAGTTTAATCATTGCGCTTTATGCATCCTTCCTATTTTTTGTTTTAACACCATCCGTTTTAGTGCGTTTACCAAAGAACGGTAATAAATTTACTGTTGCTGGTATTCATGCTTTAGTCTTTGGAGTTGTGTTTTATTTTACAAGTATATTTGTTAGTGAACTAGTTCATTTTGAAGGATTTGGAAAAGGTAAAGTAGGCGACTGCCCCGGATTATCAGAAGATTCGTGTAAATCAACAACTGGATATAATGGTAAAAAATGTACCTGGACACCTTCGAATGTAGTATGCTCTAATCCCAACTACCAGCAAGTAGGTCAGCTAGGTAAATGCGGTCCTAAAGAAACTAAGACCTCTACTTGGATAAACAACAACAAATGCTCTACTCCTGGCCACGTGCGAATACCTGATACCACCACATGCGTTGATAACGCCAATATCAATAAGCTCACTCCAATATCAAGTTTTGGTGGTGGTTGTAAATAACGCGTCATCACGATGGTATTCTAAGTTCAGGAGATTATGTGATACTTTTATGTCTCATTAGTTACGGTAATCGATATATTAATTCGCGTTAAAGTGAGTATTTTGTTAATAGTGTTCTGGCTTTTTAGCAAATTAAGTTTTTGCATATACGGCATTATTTCCATAGCCCGAATATTAGGACTGTAATGTGATTTTAGTCCTAATATTCTCCCTATGATTCGGATAGACTAATTGTACCGACGGCAGAATTTCCGGATGACTGTAAAAAGGAGATTATGGAATAACGCAATGAGGATGATTGAACGGAATCCCTCATTTTTATTTTATACGAATTGTTACTTTGAAAAGGAGGGTTGAAAGGGAATCAAGGTTCCCATCAATTTAGGAATTTAGTAAATATATTTTGTAATTATAATATATATATAAAATGCCGAAGCGTACGATGAAGCACGGAAAACACGGAAAGCGCACATCGCGTAAGATGCGCGGAGGAGCGTGGCAGTATGTAGGCGACACCCTTAATTTTGATGGAGTGTTCACTGGAACAAGAACAACCAAAGGAATGATTGTTTACGATGTTTTGTTTGCCAATAATTTAAACGGAAAGCCGACTCTTATTATGAATTTTAAAAGGCTCGCCAGGATGGCGCAATTAATGACTAAATCTGAGGTACTAGAAAAATATTATAACCTTATTGGTATTCAACTTGACCGTCGCGAAGGAGAATATTTTGCTTACGCAAAGAACAATTCTACTTTTTCTACAGGAAACAAATATTGGTCTGATACTAATGTTGTTACATTTACATTTTCAGGAGAGGGAATTGAAAGCATCAGAATCGAAGGAACAAGCAGCGATGGAGTAGCAGTTGACAAAACAATAACCGAAGGAGATGCTGTTGTACAAGACAAAACAAAATTTGCGAATGGCTTTGCAACAATGAAAAGGGATTATACTGACAATAAGCTATTAAGCGGCATTATTGTATATGCAGCTGGTTCTAATGCATCTAATGCAAACAATGTTTTAGCCGAACCGGGATTAGCCCCTGTTTCAACGGAATTAGACCAAAATTTAGTTTCAACGGAACAGGTAATATGATAAGTTTAACAATAACTCATCCCACAAAAACCAAATAAAAATTGATTATGTTATCTTAATAAAAAATAACATAAACCATGCCCGTCCTTTGCGACAAACCTTACACTAATGAAACTCACGAAACCCATTTCTCTCGTTTCCCTTATCCTCTTAGTGATTTCCAAAAATACGCCATCGAAGCCATCGTCCAAGGGGACCACGTCCTCGTAACCGCCCATACTGGCTCCGGCAAAACTCTACCTGCTGAATTTGCTTTACAACATTTCACCGAGCAATCCAAAAAAGTCATTTATACTAGTCCTATCAAAGCCCTTTCAAATCAAAAATATTACGAATTCCAACAGAAGTATCCGACCATTAGTTTCGGCCTTTTCACTGGAGATATTAAAACGAATCCCGATGCCCAGGTTCTCATTATGACAACCGAAATTTTGATGAACACACTCTTTCGCTTGAATAAAGACGAATCGTCTGTTGGCTTGGACTTTAACATTGATATCAATAACGACCTTGGTTGTGTCGTCTTTGACGAAGTGCATTATATTAATGACAAAGAGCGCGGCCAAGTATGGGAAAAGACCATATTAATGTTACCACCTCATATTCAGATGGTAATGCTTTCAGCAACCATTGATAATCCAATCGGTTTTGCTGAATGGGTTGAGTCGGGCCGGCACAACAATAATAGTATAGAATCTACTTGTTTGTCAAAAAGCGTTTATTTAGCATCCACGAACAAGCGTGTCGTGCCTTTATCCCATTATGGTTATGTAACCGTCAATGAAGGTATTTTCAAGAATATCAAGGACAAAGCGCTTGAACAACAAATCCGCGAGCAAACCAACGTTCTTATATCGCTTCAGTCAGAGTCCGGCGATTTTAAGGAGCCCGCGGTACATAAAATGAAAAAGTTATTGGAAATCTTCGAGGGTCGCCAAGTCTTTATGAAACGCCAGCAGGTCCTTAATTCGCTTGCTTTGTTTCTTCGAGACCGCGAAATGCTACCAGCCATTGCCTTCGTCTTCTCACGTAAACACGTTGAGCTCTGTGCGAAAGAAATTACAATACCGCTGCTCGAAGATGATAGTAAAGTTGGCTATACGGTTCGCCGAGAATGCGAGCAAATTATTCGTAAGCTGCCTAATTATCAAGAATATTTGACGCTACCTGAATATAATCAAGTCGTTGGCTTACTTGAAAAGGGCATTGGTATTCATCATAGTGGTATGATTCCGGTCCTGAGAGAAATAGTTGAGCTTATGATATCCAAAAAATATATTAAACTATTATTTGCAACCGAATCTTTTGCGATTGGTCTAGATTGTCCTATTAAAACTGCTATATTTACAAGTCTCACTAAGTATGACGGCCAGATGGAACGGTACCTTATGCCACATGAATATACTCAGATGGCGGGTCGCGCGGGTCGACGCGGCCTTGATACAGTTGGGCATGTTGTACATTGTAATAATTTGTTTAAGTTACCTACTCTTAATGATTACAGGTCTATTCTATGTGGAAAACCACAACAATTGGTCTCGAAATTTCGTATTAATTATTCTTTGATTTTGAATTTATTAATCAACGGCCAATCGTTTGATTTTATGGAGCGTAGTATGATTCAGGGGGAAATGGTATCGGCGAAAGAATCGTTTTGTTCAACTATTCATGAACTAAGAGCTCGCATTGACAAAAAGAAAGAGTCGTTACTATTTATGAAAACGCCTTATAAAATTTGTACGCGATATTTGTCGCTACGAAACGACGTAAAAACATTAGTCAACAAGAAGCGTAAGGAATGTGACAGAGAAATAATGGCCCTGCAAAATCAGTATTTGGATTTATCGAAGGATATTGTTTATGTGGAAGACTATATGAACTTATCTAAGGAATTAGATGAACAGAATGCTTCGCTCGAGTACATGAATTCATTTATTCAAAGACAAACTATATCGATTTGCCGAATTTTAACAAAACGTGGGTTTATCAACATTGATAGTAATGGAAAGTATCATTTGACCGACTTAGGAAAAATCGCCAGTTCCATTAATGAAGTACATTCACTTGTTATGGCGCAGTTTATGGTTTCTAGTGATTATTTTAGAGATTTTGACGAATACCAACTTGTAGGAATCTTTTCGGCGTTTACGGATATTAAATTACCGGATGACCAACGTAGATATAGTCCCAATATTCTGAAAGCACCATTGAATGAACTTTTAAAGTTGATAAATACATATGAAGATGATGAAATAAATGATGATGTGAAGACGGGTATTAAATATGATAATATTATCAATTATGATATGGTCGAATTGTCTATAAAATGGACTGAATGTTCGGATGAAGAGTCGTGTCGATTCTATATACAGAATGACGTCGCGGATAAGGGTATTTCGGTCGGCGATTTTAATAAAGCTATGATGAAAATTGCTACGATTTCGAAAGAATTGACGAAGGTCGCTGAAGAGATGGGACAGATTGAGCTCCTACATAAGTTATCGAAAATCGATGGCTTAGTATTTAAATATGTTACGACAGCACAGAGTTTGTATTTATAATAAATAAAATTATATAAAAATAAATTTATTTTAAGATAGAATGAGAAGGTTAGTGATTATATTTTTTGCTGGATTATCAATAACCTCCATTATTAGTGGATACTTGTTTATAAAACATTTTCTTAAATATCAGTAAACTTTTGATATTATTATGCTACAATTTTTTTAGTTGCTCTTTGACCATGTCCGTTGACTCTTCGTGATTTTGCGGCTAAACGATATGCGCGTTTATTATGGTCACAACCTTGTTCTATTATTGAAAAATCTACTGCTGCGGCTTTTCCTCCAGTTATAGCACTTGCTAAACGTGCATATCCCCAAGAATGAGCGGTTTGATTTGGACGAGAGCCCGATGAAAAATATGCACCTTCTCCTTTCTTTACAATCTTATGTAATGTGCCGACAGAGCAACCTGTGGCTTTCGCTAAAGTTGGGTTTGGACTGATATTGTCGACTTTGTATAGAGACCGTGCGCGTGTAATATGACCCGAGGGTTTGTTTTTAAAAGACTTTACTTTAGGTCGCGTAAAATATTGGCCCTTTTTATATAATTTACGAGAACGTTGTAATGATGATGCTTGTTTTTTACGGTCTTTTCTGCTTAGGCCAAAAGGTAAATATCTCAGAGGTATTTTCATATAGTATATATGAATATAATATTATTAGTGATAGGTAAGAGGGCTTTCAGTTAAAGTGAAGGTCAGAGGATTATACGAAGTAACCCCGTACTTGCTTTTAAAGGATGGGTATACGAAGTAAGCCCGTACTTTCAGTTAGCGGAGGGGTCGGAGGATTTTACGAAGTAAACCCGTAGGTTCCCTTCTCTAGAGCTCAATCAGATGACTATAATAAAGCCATAATGATAAACCTACGAAACATTTGGCTATCAAATCCAATATGTTCATGCCAATATTTTTATATTCCTCATCGAATAAATATACTAAGCCATAGAATGCCCAAATCAAAACAAATGCACCGAAAAATAAATAGTTGGCACCATTGTATTTGGGTAATAAAAACTTATAAGCGATTATTCCAAACATCGCAATAAAAGGAACAAATCCTCCGACCATAGCACTGATTTTATCTAATGAACCAACTTCACCTAAATAGCCAATATACAACATAGCATAATTTAATAAAATCACAGTTATTAACACACTTAATGGTATTGTTTTACCTATATTAAATGCTAAAACAGTGCTTAATACAAGTAACATCATAGGGGTAGTAATTGCCCAATCAATATAACGCGTTTTTGTAATATCCGCCCAATCAATCTTTTTATCTGCTTTGCTATATTCCTCGATTTTGTTAACAAACGATGAATAAAAATATCCGGCGACGACCGAAATACATGTTTCTAAATTGAGTACGTGTCGTACATGTACTTGTTTAGTACGTAATGCTTCTATAAATGTAATTGTACCTGTTGTTAATAATAAAATATAGGTAATTGTAAACGAAAATTTCACATAGTATTGAATAGGGTTTTTCGCTTTTTCATCTTTTTCTTTATTTGAAATTGGAGGTAATATGTCATTTGTATTACTCATTTTATTGCGAATATAGTATATTGATGTATATTATTTCTAATAATATTCTACTTTTTACGAAAAATTGAATCGACCCGGATTTTATTTCTTACAACAAATTATGCAATATGAATTATGACAATGATGATGATAGCGACTTGGACCCATTGTTTGAAGAAGAAGAAGAAAATCAGCAATTAGATGGACCCAAACAAAGCGGTAAATATTATATTGGTGCGTGTAAATTAATTAAGCCCGATAATTACTTCTTTATGTTATCGACTGTTTCTCCAATATTATTTTTACAATATCCATTATCCGTGGTTCAACGATATTTAGAGTCAGCGAGTATTTATTATGTAAATAAACCGCGCATTAATATTCTTAAATTGTTAATCCAACATAATGGTTCATATACTGTATTAATTAAAACACATTGGATAAGTTTGATACAACGACATTGGCGTTCAATATTAAGAGAACGCCAATTTATTCATAGGCGACGCACATCTATTGTAGCACGAAGGAGATTTGAGATGACAGGACGTTATCCACCTGGTCTCAACGTCCTACCAGGACTAAACGGAATGATGGATGCTTATACTACATCCTAGACCTTATCGAACGACAACAAATACAAAAACTGGTTTACGTCTGCTAAAATCTCATCTCTGATAGATAATAGGTCACTGTCTTTTTTTTGGTCAAAATATGTATTGAATTCTATTAAAAACGCACGATATTCAAATACCCTCTCTTTTACATTTACCATATCATCCGTATTTATAAGTTTCATATGATGTTCCATATCCTTAATGCGACTTTGGTCTTTTCCCAAAAGCACCTCAACAAAACGGTCAATCGTCTCATTTAATCTACCATATAGTTCATCCGTTGCTTTATGCTGAGAATAAGACCTAGTCTTCCAATGATAAAGTTTAATCATATTCAAAAACTGTAAAAACGTATGAACAATTTGCGGAGTTTGTGTACGTATTGATTTTCTCAATGTTCTTCTGCGTTTTATAATTCTTTTTTTGGATTTAGTCATTGTATAGAGTATTTAAAGATTATTTTATTAATATAACTAAATATATGAAAATCTTTTCCATACACTTTGTAATTACATCATTACTAATCTATCAAATTGATGGATACGCACCAATACTATCGAGATTATTTCGTTTAAAAGATAAACTCCCATCGGCTAGTCTACTCCAATATCCTAAGCTTGATTATACGGAGCTTACAGGTCAGGAGAAGTATGATTTACAATGGTACGTCATAGCACGCTCCGATGAAATTTTATCAGATAAGCCATATCCAGTTCAAATTTGGGATAACAAATACGTTGTTTGGAAGAGTGAAAGCGGAGAGTATAGCGCTCTAGACGATGCATGTGCACATAAAGGAGCATCATTATCAGCTGGAAAAGTATGTAATGGTAACGTTGTCTGTCCCTATCACGGATATGAATTTAATACTAATGGTACATTAGTGAATGTGCCCGGAATATGTTTTAGACCTTCACCTGTTTATAATTTGAATAAATATAATATTGTCGAAAGAGGTGGATGGCTTTATTTAAATACAATGACAACAAATGTTCTTCAAGATAATTCGTCCTTTACTAGTGATGCAAATATTTACGTAGAACCAGAAATTGACATGGACTGTTCAGTAGTTCATCTGGATATGGAATACAAATGTTATTCGCGAATTCTTAGCGAAAATTCTCTTGACATTATGCATATTGCTTTTGTACATACATTCGGAAATTCTAAAAAACCTGAACCAATAAGAGAAGAGCCCCCTGTAAAAATTGGACCGAATCATTATCGCAGTACGTACTTTTATGAAGCAGGAGAACAATCGCTCGCGCGTAAAGTATTTGGAATAAAAGAATTGACTGTGGAGAATGAGTTTATCTTACCTCATACTACTATTGCTAGAATTATATTTGGACAGTATGTGAATACAGTTATCACTTTTGCTCTACCGGTTGGAGAAGAAAAAAGCCGGCTTTTTGTAAAGACTTATCGTAATTTTTGGCAGAATCCGATGGGAGACATGTTTACGAAAAATTCGATGTTGACAACTATGCTACAGGATAAGGCTATTGTTGAGTCAATTGATAGTCGCTTTATGGATGGTAAATTTAATATGAAATTTGATAAATTACAAAATACGTATGTGGCATTTTATAAAAGATTTGTTCATTTGATTGATAAAAATTGATTAAATAGTCGTTTTATTTTATTGGGTAAATAAAATAAGACAATGACTGAGAGACACGTGAATCCTCTAGTTTTCACTAGATATTTATATCCGCGTGAACAAGTGAACCATTCACTATTACTTGCGCTACTAGATAAGGAGGTTGATGAAGCGTTATTTTGGACATATGAACTATATCATTCCGGATTTGAAGAGCAACTTTATGAATATATTTATTCCATTTATGAAACTTTCTATAAGTTATCGAATAATATATCATTGGGTAAGTGTTTGAGAGACTTTTATGATAATTGGCTTAAGGATAAGTCGCAACATTGTTTATTTGGCTCTATGATTAAAAATCTAATTTGTCGACCTTTTAACGTGAATCTCTTTATGGAAACGTATTTGAATATAAAATGTGAACCTTTTGTCCCTATAGAAAAAGAAGGAAAGTTCCTGCGAATGAAATACACGAAAGAAGAAGCCAAGAAATTTGATACTATAAAAGCCGAATTTCAAAAGGCTAGGTTTATTTTACCAAAGGCATACCTTTATTCTATTCGGCATAATGTTTCGGTTTTATTTCAATGTTCAAGCATAGATATAAAACAACAATATCAAATGAATTGGACTTATTATTGTTGGAATTGCCCCTACTGGCGTAACATAATTGAAGAAATGAATTTTGGGCGTATTAATCATAGTACTAAATCTGTGGATTTCGAGGAAGAAGACATCGACGAATTTTATGATTATTATGGTTATGAACCGGATGAACAGCCTATGGAAGTTCAACAAAAAAGTATTGGTAATGGACTAGAAAAACAAATGACAATAAAAGAATTTGCGGACCTATATGGTGGAACCATGGTAAAAAAGACTATAAGACCACCTGTTATTATAAAATAATATTACCTTACTATTTCATATGTAAGATATGTTGTTAACGCGAATAAAATTCCACCCCATAATGAGTCTATGACAACCATAGATTCGGACCATTTTTTTAATGTTGCGTAATTTGTGGTCTCATAAACAGCATAAATGACGACACCTAAAACAAACGCATCAAATACAGAGTTTTTAGGTTGAATAATAAAATAATTAATACCGAAAACTAATACTAAATAACATAAGACTGCACCTTCTATGCGCATCTGCATGATGACACGCTGAACTTTGACGATTTGGTCTTCGAAAGTTTTTTTTGAAGAGTATAAATACATTGCATCAATTGCTATAAATAATAGCGTAGAGACAAAGAGTTTTTTCAAATTCCACATTGTATAGTTTTTATTGATATTAAAATCTGCTATAAATTTTTATTCACAATAATATATAATGGATTTCAAATCAAATCAATTTACTATATTTGCATCATCAATAATTATACTCATTCTTATTTCATTTTTTGCACATCATATGTTTAACGCATTTAATCTAAAGCCTGATAACTCTACCGAATTTCAGCCTGTTAATTTAGGAAATGATATGAATAATGGAGGGCTCGACGAACAAGTAAATAAAGGCATCAGTTATTCCGGTAAACTTGACTCAAATTTGGAAAAAAAACACTCTAATGATGTAAGAAATGACGCCATTTCTGGGTCTGGGTCTGGGTCTGGTTCTGGGTCTGGGTCTGGGTCTGGGTCTGGGTCTGGTTCTGGGTCTGGTTCTACAGGAAAAAAACATAAAAAGTGCCGTAATAAGAAAGGAAAGCGTATAGCAGCATCATCTGGTAATAATCAAGATGAAGTACAAGCCGCGCCTCCGGGTCAAGGACCAGATACGGTTCAATATGAAAATCCAAACTTGGGATTAGATGGTTCTAAATATTCAAATAATTTACAAAATCCGGTTTACGCAGGACAATATTCGGAAAATCGTCCTGTTGAAAAGAAAAATTATGATAAAAATACTAAAAATTATATAGGTACTAATCCTGACTCAAGTTTAAATGGGTCTAAATATGGTAACGAGGTATCTGTTTCTTTTGATACGACATTACCTAACTCTAAAAATTTAGGACAAGTTATGGTAGTTTATGATTTTTTTATTGGAGATAAGGATATCGTTTTATCGGGTGGACAGACTCCATTAACCATAGGAATGCAACTTGTTATTGGAGATAAAAACGTTACTATAACAGATGTTAAAACAAAAAAGAATTGGTTTTCAAGTTATTATCTTGTACAAATAGACATTGGTTCTCCGATTTATGTTTTATCTGGTACTTATTTGACGGTTTTGTCTCCAAATAATTCAAATATAAGTGTTACGGGCATAAGTGTTACGGCAACAAATTCCGGGAATTATTCTAAATATAATAACAAAAACGATAATAATAATAATAATAACAATAATAACACTACTTCTACTCCAAATTACGGATTAAATCCTGACGGAACTCCTGCTACTGGACCTTCATATGTTTTGCATTTGCCCGATTCAACCAACACAAATAGCGTATTAATTATTAAACCGTCTTTGAATATAACAGCCGATACGTTAAATTTGATAGCGAATCAGGTAATTACAATAAACGAACCCGATACATTGACTGATTCTTTTAGTATAATTGAAGGTATTGATAATCAAACTCCATCTAATACACCTACACCAGTTACACCATCTAATACTAAAACTCCCTCTAATACACCAGTTACACCATCTAGCACAATAACGGCAACACCTAATTATAATAAAATAGTTACATGTGGTCCCCGACCCAGCGGAACTAATTTACCAAATCAGAATCTTAGTGTTTTTTATATTTCGGATTGTGTAGGTTATAACATAAAATGGATATCTTATAAGTTAGATACATTACTTATTAAATTAGATACTCCTGACCAAACTATGTTATATGCCGGCTATTACAAATTAGCTATATAATAGATTTTATTTTATAAAGCTATTTTAGTTAAAATAACTTTATATGTGGTTACAATTGTTGTTCATTTTATTATTAATATTGATAATTGTTTTGCCAACAATATGGTATTATAGTAATTATTATATCGAAAATGCTCTATATATTATTCACAATAAATTTGACACGACACCGTCACTACCAATAGTACAAAAACCAATTCATAGAACTAGACCATTAACAAGTTTAAATACAAAAAAGTATAATTTTTTTGATGGTATGTTTAATTCATTTCCTTTATCTAATTATGGCATAGTCGAAGGATTAACTAATATGGTTACGACAACGACGCTTCGTCCTAATAAAGGTAAATACTACATTTTACATTTAGACGCGCCGACAAAATTAAATGATTATTTGAGGTTTTCCCCTTCTGCTAATGATAAAGCTGATACACTACAGATTGCATATAGTCAGATTGTTCAAAATAAGGAAGGTTTTGAAAACAAAGAGGGATTTATAGAGGGATTAATTTCTCTTCCATCGACTACTGCTAAAGCTACCATTACAATAGATGATACTCAACCTGCAAATAGACATGGTGTCACTGGTTATTGGTGCTATACCAATATTGATTTTATAGATTGTTTTACTTATCAAGTAGACGTTTTCGATAATACTGCAATAATTACTGTTTTTTATTTGAGTAATACTATTAACTTAACATGGAAAGATTCTCGTACTTATAATTTTACCCCAAATATTCAATGTAAATATAATGATACATTAGTGAGCGGAATAACACAGTTAACTACGGACACTAATATTTCTAAATCTGTATTTACCATATCAAATTTAACATCAACTATAAATAAAAATTATCAGATATTGGTTTATGGGCAATTTACAAATATTGAATACTACAATAAGACATATTATGCCACCTATACTGATACAACCACGAAAAAAACATATTATTTAGAGAATGCTTTAGTGAATGCAAAGCAATTAGTAGCAAAAAGTATAATAATTCCAATTTTTTTAAATTATCCAGTTCCTCAATCAGAGATTGTAATACCTGCGTCTTATTTTAAAGACAATAATATTAATGTAGCTATTGATGAAGTATCAATTCCGAATACTTATTTATTGAATAATACTAATCTTGTCGTTTTCAATGATAAAATTTCTAAAGGAACTATTGCTTATATTTTCCCTTTTGAAGGCCAATATTTGTTAGAATTTAAAGATTTAAATCCAGCGGTTCGCTTTACTAATACCGCTCCAAGCACTTATCTTTTAAATATGGATAAGAATATTTATCCTAATTTACAAATTGGGCAAACTATATTTTTTGAAGACAATACGAGCGGAACAATTAATAATATTATTTACAGCAAAGTTAATCCTAATTTAATGAATATATTTATTATTTTGCCGCCAGTTCCAACAATGACACCATCTATGACACCATCTTTGACACAATCTATGACTCCAACTATGACTAATACAATGACTCCAACTATGACTAATACAATGACTCCCACTATGACTAATACAATGACTCCTACTATGACCAACACAATGACTCCTACTATGACCAACACAATGACTCCTACTATGACCAACACAATGACTCCTACTATGACCAACACAATGACTCCATCTTTAACAAAATCAATGACTCCATCTTTAACAAAATCAATGACTCCATCTTTGACGCAATCAATGACTCCATCTTTGACGCAATCGTTAACTCCATCTTTGACGCCATCATTAACTCCATCAATGACACCATCAATGACGCAATCGTTAACTCCATCCTTGACGCCATCATTGACGCAATCTATAACTCCAACTTTTACGCAATCTATAACTCCAACTTTTACGCAATCTATGACTCCAACTTTTACGCAATCTATAACTCCTTCTGTAACGCCAACCAATACAAGGTATATAACACCATCGAATTCGCATACTCCCACTCCAACACCAACAACATCATTAAGCAAAGCTGTTACCTGCCTACAAAAACAAACAACATCAAACGATAGTAGTATATTATATATCTATGATTGCTTTGGCTACCGGGTTTTGAATGCTTATTATGAAAACGGTAAAACGCTCGTTTTACAGTTAGATACCGACGATACTACAATATTGAGTCCCGGTTATTATAAATTGACTATATAATTGTGTTTTTTACTTGTCGTATTATATATAAGATATTATATATATTATGGAATCTGGTTCAAATAAATTTTTAATATTTTCATTATTAATTATCCTTATGATGATTATATTTGTTCTCTCTCATCATTTATTTATTTTACCTTCTAACAAAAAGGGAATCGATAATGAATCAGACCCAACTACTGATATTCATCCTGCCGTCATAAAAGATAACACAAATTTAGGAACTTCTACAACTACTTCCAATAATGGTTCAACTAATAATAGCGGAATCACTTATGACCAAAACGGAAATAAAATTGTTGGGACGGGTACAAAATCTTATGACCAAAAAGCTAATTCAACTGGTGGAATAAATTATGACCAAAATGGTAATTCAACTGGCGGTATAGGTTATGGTAAGAATGGCAGTTCTTCTAATAATAATCCGCAGGATGTTCAGAGCTATCTTCAAGATTTAGCTTCTCGATTAGCTTCTATCGGCGCATCAAATCCTAATTCAGCCCGTAAACCACAATCTGATTATTCTATTATTGGCAGTATAATAAACAATAATTTTTTTAATACACCAGCGCCAAATTTTTCAAGTTTATTATCAACTACGAACAAGCCTATTTCATACACAGTTAATCCAACACCTACATCAATTAATTCTTCTTCTTCGAGTGCATCTGATGCGAAGAATTCATCTTTGTCATCAACATTAAATAATTATATTTATTTAGGTAAGGTGAAGCTTTATGGCTCTATAGATGCAAATAGTAATAAAGCGACTTTAGATAATTCAACTATTATCTTGGAAACTGGAATGTGTGTATTTATCGATGGAATTTACTATGCCATAATTGATATTTCAAAACCTGTGATAAACCTTACATCTACTACAGTTACCGTTACGTTTGATAAAAACATACCAAATACAATAACAGGAGGTTCTTTGGATTTATATACAACAAAAACAAGTACATTATTTGGTCCTAGTACAACACCATCATCAACACCTACATTTAGTTATTCAGCAACTTCTACCAATGGTCCAATAGGAAGACCAACTCCGACACCCAGTCCTGGTCCCACTCCAACTCCAACCCCCGGTCCTACTCCTACTCCAACTCCAACTCCTGGTCCTACTCCTACTCCCACAATATATTCATCTTCTTCTACAAGTAATGCTCCTGTTTCAACTTCAAAACCTGCAATAAAAATAGACTATCCTTATTCTTCTGATGGCATAATAGATGGTGTAACTAAATCAGATAAAGACTTATTATCTGTAGGTCAACGTATAATTTTTGAAGATGGTTCATCCAGTGGTGTTATTTATAGAATAGATGCAAATTCGGTTTTGAATACTTTTGTCTTATACGTAAATAATTTAAATTATGTACCTACAACACCAAGCCCAACTCTTGCTCCTCCTATTTTTATTCCTTATCCTACAGCATATGGTGGTTTTATAAAAGGTGTTCCGGCTTCTATTGCGCAAAAAATTCCTGAAGGAACTAAGGTTTTATTTAATGATAATGTATCAACAGGAACTGTTTATATTAATGATTATAATACAGTAGCTGATAACTACAACATATATTTAAATAATTTGCAGTATTTAACACCTAGTCCGGCTCCATCAGCTACGCCTACTATTACAAAAAATCCTACTCCTACTCCCACTCCCACTATATCTTCTACTCCTACTCCCACTCCCACAAAATATCCTACTCCTACTCCCACAATTTCTCCAACTCCTACTATAACGCCTACGCCCCCACCAAGAGACAATTATGTTCTCCATTTATCAACCACAACAACATTAGATAATCCTTTATTCTTTGTTCCATACAGTGACATAAGTGCCGATGATTTAGAAATCATCAGTCAAATGATAGAAGTATCACCAGAAATATTTACTGTTCGCGAGGGTCTTGGTTCTTATGGCAAGGGGGAGAATTCCGGTTTACCAAATTCATGTCCATCGAATAACAATACTTCTACTACTGGTACTCCAAATAATATTGATTTTAGTAAAACTAGTCTTTTGTACATAACAGACTGTTTGTTTTACCCAATTTATAGTGTAAAATTCAAAAATAAAACCTTAATTCTTCAATTGGATTCTAGTGACACCCGACAAATTAATTCAGGATACTATCGCATAGTTATCTAATAAGCGTTCAAATTTATATTATTGAAGAATAATATATATTATATGGAGATTCTTATCAATATTATAGTCTTTATTTTATTATTATTTCTATATTTGCATGTTAATAATCAATTGAAACGCAGTGAGGATTTAGAAATATCCGAAATGGATTATATAGATAATGAAAACTTACAAGAGATATGCGAATTGAAGCAACCAATTTTATTCCAATACAAACAAATTAACGAGGAATTTTTCCGCGAAATAACCTTGGATAATTTATTTAACCACGCTTCACAAGAAATAAAAGTAAAGGATTCAGCTGAATATTTTGACGAAAATGAGAACCCGGATTATTTATATTTACCTTATAAAAGCGCCAATTCGCTTTTTATAAGTGATGTCAAGGCAAAATATTTTAGCGAAAAAAACGGTGATTTTGTCGAAGAGTGCGGACTTAGCAATCAGTTCGAAGAAAATAATATTTTTCTGAAACCGTCTTTTACAGTAAATAGTAATTATGATTTTATGGTCGGTTCAAAAAATGTTATTTTACCTTTGCGGTATCACACTAATGCTCGGCAGTTTTTATGCGTAAATTCTGGAAAAATACATGTAAAAATGACTCCATGGAAGAGTCGTAAGTATTTGAATCCATTGAAAGATTATGAGCATTATGATTTTCGTTCAACGCTGAATCCCTGGACGGATAATGAGAACATGTCTCGACTCAGATTTTTAGAATTTGATGTTCATGCTGGATATATAATATATATACCGCCCTTTTGGTTTTATAGCATAAAGTTCTCAGATTCAACAGAAAATTTGGTCTGCAAATTTGAATATAATAACGCGACTAGTTTTATTACCAATATTCCCAATTATTCCATGTATTATTTACAACAATCGAATATTGTCAAGGTTCTCAAAATACCTTCATCTATGGTACAAAAGGATGAGTCAGTTCCATTATCTTAATTCCATCCATATATTCCCCAATTTGTTATTACCTAATATAACTAGTTCTCCATTTTGAATTATTGCACGGCCTTCCCAGATTCGACCCTTTATTTTTTCGGCAGTACATCGCATAGCCGGATGTACCAATATTTTATTACCACTCTTTTTTAGGTCTTCTTGTACTTCATTACAATTATTCATCTTCCATCTACAAATTTCATACTGAACCGTGATAGATTCATTTTGCCAAAATTCTAACTCTTCGACTGTCAACAATAGTCCGCGCTTTCCACCCTTTTGTTTAGCTATCAATGGACTAGTATAAATCGACGGTTTTGAGAACGTTTTACCGTATTCTATAAGTGTTCGTTTTCGACCAGGGTCCATAGTTTTAGACCCAATACGAATATATTTTTCTCCATGAAAACAATGTTCTCCACTTTCATATATTCTATTTTCGTTTTCATCAATGATAGTAACATCTGCTAGCCAAAAGTTACTTAATGACCTATACTCCTTTTTACTCGAAAAGAAAGTAATAACATCGGACATGTTCTTTTTATTAATCATTTATTCATAAAAAAGCTATCAATTTTTATGAATTTACAATGAGAGAACTTTTATCAATCACCACTTCTTTGAGAACATTGCGAACAATTTTATCCATATATTTTGCGTCTTCTTCAGGTGTTCTACCACCTAGGGCTGCCAATGATAACTGTAAATACGTTTCATTCTCTTTGGCGTTTATATTTGTGCAATCAGGATTCTCTTCCTGCCATTTTGGTAATTGTCTTAAATTCTTTTGAGCCACCATATTTACTGCCTGTTTCAGCTTATTTTTATCTGGATTTGCCTTAGACCATAGGTCATGGTCTTTTATATAAAGCGTTTCGCGTTTTACATCGGTACAGTGTATGGGACGTTTATGTACATCGATTTGTTTTAAGCCATTAACTATGATTCGAGAGATACCCTCAACAAATCCTAAGCGCCCCGTAGTTTCGAAATCTTTTACTTGTAATTGTAAAGAATTAACGAAATCCATAATGTTGAGCGCATCTTTACACTGTTCATTTAAAAATACTTGTAAATTAAATTGATTATTGGTTGTATTATTTATAACAACCGGTTGTATTTTGGACATTTCCAACATTTTATTATTCTGCTCAAGGAGAACATTTTGAAGTTCCTTATTTTGACGTATTATTTCAACCAATATATCACTCGACAGATTTAGGTCCGATTCCTTTGACTCGACAAAAGCAGTGTCTTTTTTTTGTACAACCGGACAAGTTTTTCTATGTGTATGTAAGCTCTGACGATGCTTATATGTTTTACCACACACGCACTGCGATTTTGCTGTGGCTACTTCGTTTTGAAAATCGAAGTATCGCTTGATAATTATGTGTTTTTGAGAAGCAAAATGTTTTGTCAGATTGTTTTTTTTGCTCGTATTATAGTCACAACACTCGCATTTGAAAATTTTATTGTCGTTTTCATCTAAAGCTTCTAGCATTTTGTCAGTAAAATGTAAGTATAAAATACTGACAGAAAATAGCCGGGCCGATTTTACGCGTTTTTCCTTATGCAGACAACACGTGGCGTATTTTATTGGTTTTTGCTGCATTAACGAGCAAACTCACTTTTTCAGAAAATTTAATCTCGTACTTTTTCATTTTGGACATTTTTAAAATGTCCATTTTTGAAAAGTTGGCCTATTTCTTTTTTGGGATTTGTTACGGTAAATTTCACTAATATTTTAATTCATATTATAAAAGCATAAACGCAGCGAAGAATAAATAAACGAAATAAACGGAAAAAAGGTATAAATTCGTGAAATAAATGTATTTGCAATATTATTTAATATATATGCAAGACATGAAATATATATTAATAACCGGAGGTGCCGGATTTTTGGGTAGTAACCTATGTAAATATTTATTAAAAGATGAACGTAATTTTATTTATTGCGTAGATAATCTAATAACAGGAAACAAGAAAAATTTAGAAGAGATAATGGACCACCCTCGCTTTTCTTTTTATGAATATGATATAACCTGTCTTACTGTCCCTATTGATTTGCGGTTTGTTTGGTTAAATGAAATATATCATTTGGCTTGTATAGCTAGTCCTCCAAAGTATAAGTCTCACTCTTTAGAAACCTTAATTACTAGTTTTCAGGGTACAAAAAATATGCTAGAGCTCGCGCGTGTTAGCAATAGTAAGATTTTATTTAGCTCCACATCAGAAGTATACGGAGACCCATTAATTCATCCACAAACCGAAGAGTATTATGGTAACGTTAATACTGTAGGTGAAAGGAGTTGTTATGATGAGGGAAAACGTGTTGCAGAGACTTTGATTTATGAATATCGTCGTCTTTATAATGTTGACGCAAAAATAGTTCGGATTTTTAATACATATGGCCCGTTTATGGATATTGATGATGGGCGCGTTATTACTAATTTTATTAAACAGGTTGCCGCAAATATGCCTTTGATAATTAACGGGAATGGTTCACAAACACGGAGTTTTTGTTATGTTGATGACATGATAGAGGGACTTTACAAAATGATGGATAGTGATGAAAAGGGTCCTATAAATATTGGTAATCCGTTCTGTGAATTTTCTTTGAATGAATTAGTGGTGAAATTTGAAGATTGTTATAGTAAAAAATTAAAGGTAGTTTATATTGAAAGTACTGAGAATGACCCAAAACAGCGAAAACCGGATATTAGTAAAGCGAACAAATTATTGGGTTGGACTCCGAAAATAACACTAGACGTGGGATTACAAAAAACCATAGATTATTTTAAGAGCTCAAGTGATAGTTTTCACCTATAAAAATAATATTAAAACTACAAATATTATTTTTATTAATCGTCGGAAATCTTAGGTGCCAAATAAAACCTTAGATTCATAAGGTCATTATCAATAGCATATGATATCTGCATAGGAAAGTCATTAATCCATTTGATTTTAACATCTTTACTAATTTTGTGATACATACAAATATTGTGAACCTGCGTAAGACTAAATGATAGTTTTAATGACGCACCATCGTTAATTGAAAACTCATCCAAGTCATCCATTTTTATCTCTACTGTCATTTTACCGCAATCCACACTATTCGAACATAGTAATATTTGCTCCTCACTACAAGAAATATCAATTGTGTCTCCAAACAACCGTAATTGATTTATTATATTTGCAAAATTGGTTGCATTGATGACAATCTCAGCATGACTATCAGATTCAGGAATTTGCATAAGCTGCTCATCTATATCAATGAGCGGAATAATGAAATTCTTATCGAAAATTGCTTTATTTGGGCTCGAGAATTGAATAGACAATTTGTCCGATTCATCTTCGTCATACGTGATGGTTAGTTCTTGTGATTTGTCTCGAGTATTAAGAATTTTATACAATATGCTCGCATTTATACCTAGACATAAATTCGCTGCTTCGGTCCTCTCATATTTATCAAACCAAGTCGATTTAATATCAATTTCAAAAATGGAAACCCTTGCGCTATCCATAGCTTGAATATAAACGCGTTCCTCCTCGAACATAATATTAATTTGCTCTGTAAACAGCTTCATGTGCTGGAAAATGTAGGCAAATTTATCAGCTTTTTCGGAATTCGATATAGATATGTTCATAATGATTAACTCGGGTTTTTTTTAAATAAATTAATTATTAATTGAATAACTTGTCCAGAGATACCAGACTTTCTTGTTTATTGTGAGATTCAATTTTTTTAAGAACTGCTTCGTGCATAAGGGGTGCCAATAGTTTTTGAATTGTTTCAAAAACCGAGGGAATGTTATATAAATGCATTTTTTGTAATTTTTCCGATAATTCGGTATCTTTTTTCATACATTCCGATAAATATAACTCGATAACTTCTTTATATCTATGACACGCAGAAACGGTAAAAGTGTCTAAATTTACATGTACTTCAAAACATCCAAAGTTTTCATTACAATAATTTATCAAAGTTAACATATATTCGATTAAATAATTATAATTACTTGGATTAGCAAATAGTTTGAAAACTGTATAGTCTACGTATATTTTACAAGTATCTTTAATTACAAATACAGTCATCTGTGTTAATTCCTGCTGATTAAGTGATTTTGATACATTTTCCGCAACAGATAGTTTTTGCTTTGACGTAAAAAAAGTATTTTTGTTTTGTTTTGAATAAAAGTTGGCCCTTAGTTTTTCTATCTTGGCCAATAGTTCCTCCTTCTGCATTTTTATACCTTTATAAATATAACTTTTTATATATATTTATAAACAAATCTAATTATTGATTTAACTCTGTTTCAGCTAGATTCCTCAAATCAAGACCTGAAGATTCGTCGTCTAAAGAAACGCGACTATTAAAAATATTGGCGGGAAACGTAGTATCTTCATTGCCACCCAGGTCTGATAAAACACGGACACGTTCTTCAATAAGAGTTCTGTTTACGTCCATAGTATATGACTGTAGCTTGAGTAACATATCCTTAAGGTTGTTAATTTCCTCTGCTAAAATCTCAAAACGCTTATCAAATTCTTGTAACATTATATCATTATTGGTTATTTCTAGTTCTTTATTACGAACAGTAGACGTTGACGAATTGACTGAATTATTGGACTCTTTCATAAATTCCTCTAATTTTACAAGGCGATTATCTATGAGAGCGATAACTTGGGGTAACGTTAAGCCGTTTGGTTGTGCTGTAGAGGAGGCAGGGGTCTGATTTCCAAACTGGCCAGGTCTATTCATAACAGATGGTGCTGGGTCGGGCGTAGTTCTTCGTTTTCTAGCTGCGGCATTGGCTGCACTCATTCAAATATAATGTTTATTAGAAACATTTCTCTAAATTGTTATTTGTAAAATCACTATAATAGACAGACCACCTTTCTACCAAATAATGAAGCGTTATTTAGAAATATTCTTTTCTAATGCAATTTTATATTAAATGGAAATTTTACAAGAATCGAAAGACACTAATAAAAAAGGATTTATATCCCATGTTTTTTCAACAACAGAAGAAGGAAAAGCAGAGGTTTTAAATACTGTACAATATGCTATTATGGGTGTAGCACCAATTGTTGCTTTAAACAAAACTATCCAGCGATTTATTCCTGACGCCGACCCGGATAGTAGTAGTTTAGAGATTTTGGCAGAGATTTTGATTCAGCTTGTGATTATGTTTTGCGGAGTGATTGTAATCCACCGTACCATCACTTATTTTCCAAGTTATAGCGGATTTAAATATGATAATTTGACTTTGACCAACGTGATATTAGCATTTTTAATTTTGGTTCTCAGTATTCAGACGAAACTTGGGTTGAAAGTAAATATTTTATTCGACAGATTGGTCGAGCTATGGGAGGGTCCTTCTTCCGATAACAAGCGTTCTGCCGCCACATCAAAAAAGAACGTTCGTTTTAGTCAGCCAATAGCAAACACGCACACAATTAGCCGTGCCGATTACTACGATGACTCGTCTGTACAATCAAATGTTTTCCCACCCGCGCCGGTCGCAACCACTAAACAGAATTCTTTAATGGAACATATGATGGGTGGCTCAACAAATAATCATCATGAAGGTCAAAGCATGATGAGTGGACCTATGGCAGCGAATTCTCTTTTAGGTGGTTCATTTGGTTCTCTATTTTAATAAAAATAAAATATATTTGTAAACGGAATATATTTTGTGATATGCTATTTTGTGAACGTCATTGAATTCATCAACTCCATTTGTTTCATAGAACGTTCGAAAGTATTTTGCTTTTCTAAATTCGCAAACAGATAATCCGTATTCGGGCTTTCTTCGTTCTTCTTTATTTGTTTATATATTTGGTCTATTTTACTAAGAACATTATCGATAACGTCTTTTTTATTAATTAGTTCGATATTGGTAGGAACTGGCTCTGTCAAAAGTTCCACGGCAAAATAAAGCAAATATCTTCGTTTTTTACATGATGCTGTTGTATAACGAATGGAGAAAACATCAAAAAGTCCGTTCATTAATTTATCAATAAAAGTGTTATTCATTTGAGAACTATAATGAAGTAAAGCGTCCCATAATATCCAAATAATATCTCGGGAAAATTTGTTCTCTACGTTTACAAAATCTCGCCGATGACAATAACACGGTTCTTTTCGTTTTTTACATATATTATCAAATTCGACTAACCATTCAATCCAATAACACGCAGTTAGCATATTTTTACGGTCTGGTGAAATATTATATATAAATTCATTTACCGGTATAAAAAGCTCTTTGGGGTCATCTTTTTTAAAGATTGACTCAATATATGTTACGTTTGGTGCTTTAAGTCGTTCTGTCATTTGAGTCATATCAAATTCTTCTTCTCTGTCTATTTTTATGGTCTCGAAACTATTCTTTTTGTTTGATAGTGTGACTGTACAAACAATCTCAGCGAAAAGTTTTCGAATAGTAGGATTATTACGTAGTTGTAGTTCATTTAAAAAATGACCTTGAGAAATTATGTTTTTAAATATAGTGAAGCGGTTTTGTAAATAAATAATGATTTTTGGGTTTCCTAAATGGATATGTTTACCTGCATAATATAAAACCATTTCCCAAATATCCATATAATGTCCAGCGCAGACCAGTTCCGCGCACCAATAACAAGCGGGCTCTATTTTTCCTTTTTCTATATTCTCAAGCATCTGGTTTCGTACTTCTGTTTTTTTATATTTTGAAAAAGAAACGCCTTTAAATTGTACTGGTTCTCGAATATCATTAATTTCAATATCGCTACTCATAAAAAATATATATATTAATATATTTTTTGTTTTTGTTCATTAAACTAACGTTTAATCTGCCGTAATCAATCTTGGAACAACATTAATGGTCTGTAGTTCCTGTGACATTAGTTTGTATGCGTATGGTATTTCCACCTTTGCGAAACTCGTTGTATTATTACAATTCTTACATAGATGTATGGTGAAATCCGCGCCACTATATGACTTGTTCTTATTCCCGTCATTATAAGATGCTATCATACCACACTTTTTACAAACATGAACCGAATATTTATCTGAAACGTCGTATAAACGTTCGCGACAAAATTTGGACATTCCGTGCGCAATCATAACATCGCGCTCCATCTCTCCGATACGGAAGCCGCCGTCGCGTGACCTACCTTCAGCCGGCTGACGAGTTAAATTTACCATTGGGCCAATTGACCTACTATGTTGCTTATCATTTACCATGTGCTTCAATCTTTGATAAAACACTGGACCAATGAATATATTTGTCTCTAATTGTTCACCAGTAAGTCCGTTATACAACAACTCATTACCATAACTTTCATAACCCAACTTTTGTAGCTCCTGGGAGATTGTTTTGATGTCTAGATTACCAAAACTTGTGCCGTCGCCAAAGAGTCCTAGCTCAATAAGAACTTTACCCAGTAAAGTCTCCTTTAACTGACCGATAGTCATTCGTGACGGAATAGCATGGGGATTAATAATAATATCGGGTCTGATTCCGTCCTTGGTAAAAGGCATATCCTCCTCTGGAATAATATTTCCGCAGGTGCCCTTTTGCCCATGTCGGCTTGAAAATTTATCACCAAGAACCGGTTTTCTGAAAATACGTGTACGGACCTTTGCGAAATTATATCCGTCGCCATTACGTCCTGTATAGTTCTTATCTACATATGTTTCCTCTGTAGTGCGATATGTTTTGCTTTGGTCTTCGTATTTAATAGTCTTTGTTGGGTCATTACGATTTTCTTTGATGGGAATTGTCTTTGCAATAATAACATCTCGATTTTCAATAAGTGTATTTTCTGGCATAAACCCTTGGCTATTTAATTTATTATAATTACCGAATTTAATACCCTTTGTCTTAGCTGGGTCTGGTTTACAACGAATAATCTCATCTCGAATAATATTCTTATCTTCGTCTTTTTCTGTGTGATATATGGTTGCCACAAATAAACCACGGTCAAGAGCTCCTTTATTAATAAGTACACTATCTTCTTGATTATAACCAGTATGTGACATGATTGCCACATGAATTTGTGTACCAGACGGAATCTTGTTGAGTTGAATAAAATTCATAAGACGAGTATCGACCAATGGACGAGTAGGATAATTAAGAACATAAGCTGTTTTGTCCATACGTTGGTCAAAATTGGTTGCGTAAATCCCCATAGCCTGTTTTGCCATTGCTGATTGATATGTGTTTCTTGGAGCTTGATTATGCTCTGGATAGGGAATACAAGACGCAAGCACGCCAAATATTGTGCTTGGGTGAATTTCACAATGTGTATAGTTAAATCGAACAGTTTCATTTTGTAGATATCCATGCTTACACTTCATGGCAATCATAGCTAAATTTTGCTCCTCTGGGTCAATGTATTCAATAACCGATTCCTTAATTTTACAATTTGTTAGTAGGTCATTCCAGCTAATTTCCTTTGAATTCAACATGTCAATTGTAGAACGGTCGATAATTGCTCTGTTGTTTTTTACTCTGAGAACAGGACGCGTAAGTCTTCCGCCATCATTGCAAAGTCGTATTTCCAGATTTTTAATATCAAATATGATAGAGGTATAAATATTGATGATACCTTTGTACTTCTTATCTTTCATATCTTCGTACAATTGAACAGGATTTTCGGCAACTCCAAGCCATGTTCCGTTAATAAATACCTTTACCTTACCGTACATTTTCTTTGATTCTGTCGAATCAACCGGAAGAACATATGGCTTGACGTAATCGTATAAGGACGAACTATTTGTTGGAATAGTTATATGCGACAAATAACTAATGTTTTTTACAACACCAATGGACTGACCCTCTGGAGTTTCTGCAGGGCATAAGAAACCCCATGTTGTGTTATGTAGCTTTCTGGGAGCAATAAGCTCTCCACTCTTTTCTAGTGGAGTATTAATACGACGTAAATGGCTCAATGATGCAACATAAGTGAGTCGATTAAGAACTTGCGCGACACCAACTTTACTACTATTCGACTGCTTAATGCTAAAATCACCAGTGGCAAGTGCGCGATTAATACCGTTTTCAATTGTAGTTGATTTTATCAGCTTGTAAATATTTGTCATATTAATAATGTTTTCATAATCCTCTGTAGACCTCCAAGAGCCGGTGTTAATTTCACGAACAACCTGTTTTTGCATTTCCTTAACTAATTTATTAAAGTAATTGCGAAATAGGTTATTTAACAACGTTCCCGTCAGCTCGATTCTTTTATTTAGATAAGAATCTCTGTCATCAGTGGGTGTCCATCCCATACTTGTTTGCATCAACTTTTTCGCCATATAGCCTAACAAATAGAGTTTTTGTTGAAGAGTAGAACAGTGGGGAAAGAGGTCGCTATCAAGAACTTCTATTGTGAATTCGCGTTTTTTCTTAAGACCAGTCTCTTTATCCATATTGAGTGGCGTATATGCTACGTAAGTTACAATATGCTTAATAGAATCTTCTTGACTCATGTATTTATTTCCATCAATCACCGATGCTTGTAGAAATTTGCTCAATTCACTATTGTTTTTATCGTCAATGTCTAGTAAAATATACTCACAGATTTTCTTATCTTCAATGACACCGAGAGCGCGGTATAGAGCGAATAACTCAATTGGCTGTTTTATTCTGGGAATGGATACGAAAATGCCGTTTCCAAAACCGTTGTTCTTCGACGCAATCATCATTTCAACTTGCTTAGGCGATATGCACTTGAAATCTGGTACAGACTTTATTTCCGCATAATATGACCATTTTGTTGTATTACGTCCATCGAAGCAATAAATACGGTTTTCGGCGGCTCTTTCCTGACCAAGAACCGTTTTTTCCGAACCTTTTATCACAAAATAACCTCCACTATCCATGTAGCATTCATTTGTATGCTTAGGATGAATATGGCGATTTTGTGAAAGAACACAAATAGACGACTTCAACATAATTGGCAACTTACCAATATTAATTTTTGGAAAAGACTTTTCAATGATTCGGGGGTTATCCATTGTCTCGGAGTTACGAATAACATATTGAACATTTATGTCTAGTGTCATGTTGGCTGCATAAGTGAAATTGCGTAGTTTTGCTTCATGAGGCAACATAAGCTTCGTGGCACCATTGTTCTCGTGAATTTGAGGAGGATAAAGTTTAAAGTTGGAGAACGATAGGAAAATTTCTAGCAAATACTTGTTTTTATCCGCGACATAATCGTTTTCGGAGCGGATAGTAACTGGATTAAACATTTGAATTGTTCTCGGTAATTGATATCCGACGAAATGGTTATAGGACTCGATTTGATGTCTAACAAGTCTGTCTAAGTGCTGACCATGAAAATAAGACTCAATAATATGATATGGCTCCTCTACGTAGTCTCCCAAATGAGAGAGGATTTCTGATTCTGCATCGAGGAATTCGTCTTTTTTTAATTCGTCAGATAAAATTTCTTGTTGGATGGCCTCTTTAATGAAATCTTCAATATTTTCACAACCAACATCAATAGTTGTATTGTTAATCTTAGGCTTTTTAATGCGTAGTTTTTTGGACTGGTTTTCGCTCATTTCTTCTTGTGTTATTGATACTAATATTAACACGAAATCAATTTTTTAGATGGTTTGATAAATATACTTTTTTATCAGTTAAATATATAGTTATGAAAAATATTTTAATAACTTTAGCGCTAGTTTTAGTTTTCTTTTTATTGACGCCTGGTGTTTTCATTCGATTTCCGATAAAGGGCGGAATATATAAAATAGCGGCAATTCATACAGTTTTATTTGGAGTCATTTGTTTTATCGTAACAAATTTATTAACCACAATAATTGAGGGAGGACCAGCACCTAAAGTACCAGCACCTAAAGCACCAGCAAACAAACCTGGGTGTTATCCTAATCAATTTGTAAAAGATGAATCAGAATGTAATTACAAAAATTCTGCTCTAAACAAACTTAATACATTCGATAAGAAAGATGACAAGGGAGACGGTACTTGCAATAAAGACCAAACTCAAAGATGTACTAAATCTAATGAGTATAAAGCACTTAAGTACGACAAGATGACACAAGCACAAAAAATAGAATATGGAAACAAGATATGCAAAGAAAGAAACCCATCATTTCAATGCAATGTTGATGGCGATAAAGATACATGTAGTGGTCCTAACCAAACTGAATGGTGTGTTAAAATACCTGCAACTTACAAGTTAGAGACATACCCATCCACATCCAAATAAGTTTATTTTATAAAAAATGAGATAAAATAAACATTATGCAATATGTAATAAAATGACAACAAAACTCATAGATATCTTAGACAAATATCGCGATAAACAAAACATAAAATATAAAGAATTTTCTGTTCTATTAAATGCAATCGAACATGATTATTTGGAAACAGGACTTTTCAATGATTATTTTTTAGGAAAAAATTTGGCAAATGATTTGGGTCCGTTTGACAACATTGCCATGTTAAAAAATTCATATAATATCTGGAAAAGCACACACGAATTTGATATGAGTTTAAATGAATTATTATCCTTACCTAGTGAAGTTATAAATAAAACAAAGGTTCAAATTGACACAGAAATAAACACTTTATCAGATTTGCTAGATATTATAGAAAAATATGAATGTAAGGCCGATATTGAATATAATATAGACGTCAAATTATTACATAATATTAAGAGCGAATTGACACAACTTAATAATATGATAGGTATGGAAAATGTGAAAAAATCGGTCCTTGACCAACTAATTTATTTTATGCAAGACCTTCACATTAACAAAAAAACGAGCGAATATAAGCATACGGTTATCGCCGGGCCTCCAGGTACCGGAAAAACAGAAGTGGCTAAAATTATAGGTGCAATGTACTCAAAGGTTGGTATTTTGAAAAAGAATCATTTTAAAAAAGTGACACGCAGCGACCTCATTGCTGGCTATCTTGGTCAAACAGCAATAAAAACACGAAAAGTTATAGATGAATGTATCGGAGGTGTGTTATTTATTGACGAAGCTTATTCTTTGGCAAATGAAACAGATATTGATATTTTTTCTAAAGAATGCATAGATACTTTATGTGAGGCACTAAGTGACCAAAAAGATAATTTAATGGTTATTATAGCTGGATATGAAACGGAATTACAAAATACTTTTTTCAAAGCAAACCGAGGTCTAGATTCTAGATTTATGTGGAGATTTGTCATGGATGATTATACATACAAGGAGATGATGGCCATATTCAAAAAGAAGGTATTGGACGAAGGGTGGGAGTTTTTAGAAGAAAACGCGCTCAAAGAAATATGGTTTCGTGAAAAGAAAGATGAATTTAAAAATTTCGGCAGAGATATGGAACAATTATTGAGCTGCGTAAAAATAAAACACGGGCGAAGAGTTTACGGTAAATCTAGTGATGTAAAAAAGAAGATTACGATAGATGATATGAATAACGGTTATCTTTTATTTCAACAGAACCAGAAAAAGGAAAAGAAGAGCGCGGTTCCATATGGTGTTTATATTTAGAGTATTGGTCTAATTAATTAGTTCTCGATATAGTTTTCTTTTCGTCGATTTTTAATATATGAGTGAAAAAAAAACAATACAATTTAATCCAGAATTATTAAAATTCGCAAATGGTGGTAAAACGAGGAAGGCCCGTCCAGAAGGAGAAAGTAAAAGCGGGACCATGCGTTTAAAGCAACCGCGTAAACGAGACGAAACATTCAAGAAGCATTCAATATTGAAAATGATTCGTAAACATCAGCAAGAAAAGTATAATAAAATGCTCGAATCCTTTGAGAAACCGAAAGAAAGACGCTCTGTAGAATCCGAAAAATTTAATAATGATTTTGAAGAATCCAAACAATTTATGGATAAATTGACGGATGATATGAATTTAAAAAAAAGCTTACATAATTCGACTATTCGTCATCACTCACAAGCTCCTACTTCATTAATTCAGACTTTACCACTAGATGAGGTTTTATTATCGAATGAAACTTTTGAAAAAAACAATTCACTAACCTTAAATCAACCAAAGTATGGCTGTTTAAAAAATGGTTCTTTACCAACATATAAAAGTTGGATAACTGCAACACAAAAGAATCGGCCAATCATTGAAAATCCTATGCCAATACCTATTGAAAGAAACAATAATTTATTGAGAGCGAGTGAACTTAAACAGCGGATGGAAAAAATAAACGCCAGGCAACCATTAAAGCGTAAACAAAAGCAAAAGCGTATTGTTCGGCGCACCTTTAAAATAGGAAAGTCAACTGTTGTGCCAAGAGTTTCTGTTCTTGTTTCGAACAGAACAATACGAAACAAGGTTACAACGGAAGGTCAGTTACTAAAACAAAAGCCGTTAGAAGAAATAAAACGTTATTTGATAAAACGCGGTTTAATACGAGTAGGAACTACTGCACCTAATGATGTTATTAGAAAAATGTACGAATGTTCGGTAATGATGTGTGGAGAAGTACAAAATCATAATCCGGACAATTTGTTATATAATTTTTTTAATAATGATGAGAAGTAATTATGACTTTCTATTTAATAAACATATATAAACAGAATTATTTATATATGGATAGCATGAGCCAAGAACCAAATATTATTGATGAATATTTGCAATTAACACGTGAATATGAATCCAAATACGGAAAGAGAACAATTGTTTTATTACAAGTTGGTGCCTTTTTTGAAGTATATGGTCTTAAACAGCCTGATACTGGGCTAATTACTGGTTCAAACATAGAAGAATTTGGTTCTTTCTGTCAGTTAAACATTTCAGAAAAGAAGATTACCTATAAGGGTAATCAAGTTGTTATGGCTGGATTCCGTGATTATACACTCGACAAATATTTGCAGCGTATAACCGAAAATGACTATAATGCAGTTGTCTACGTACAGGAGAAAAACGGTAAGGTAACAAAACGAGTATTTCATGGCGTTTTTTCCGCAGGAACGTTTATTTCTTATGATACAGATAGTTCTCCCCAAATCACGAATAATATAATGTGTATTTGGATAGATACTTGTAAACCACTGACGCGCGGTGGACCAAGCGTCATTAATACAAAAGATAATATAATATACGGCGTGGCGTGTGTTAATATTTTTACAGGAAAATCATCCATTTTCGAATATCAAACACAGTTTTTGATGAACCCGACAACATTTGATGAACTCGAGAGGTATGTTTCTACGCTTTGCCCAAGTGAAGTAGTTTTGATTTCATCTCTTAGTGAAACTGAAAATAATACCATTTTACAGTATGTAGGTGTTCGAACAAATAGTATTCATCGTTTTAATTCAAATAATATAGAAGTGCAAAATTGTATGAAACAGAAATACGTGAAGCACATTTTAACGCAATTTTTTGGTGATGATACTCTTGAACTATGTAAAGAGTTTGATAATAATGTAATGTCTACACAGTCATTCTGCTTTTTGATGAATTTTATTAAGGAGCATAATCCAAACTTGATAAAAAAGGTTTCGTTGCCTGTTTTTGATAATACAACAAACAACATGTCTTTGGCTAATCATACACTCAAGCAATTGAATATTATTGATGACGTCAGTTTAGATGGTAAGAAAACGGGACATTTATCATCTGTTCTGGCGTTTTTAAATAAATGTTTCAGTGCAATGGGCCGTCGATTGTTTCAGCATCAACTTTTGAATCCCACAATCAACATTGATTGGCTCAACAAAGAATATCAAATGATTAGTCATCTTTTGATAAATCCGGAATTGGTGGAAATGTTTCGTAAAAAATTAGTAAAAATACGTGATTTCGAAAAGGTTTGCCGACAAATTCTTGTAAGAAAATTGTATCCTTCTTCAATTTTTCATTTATATGAAAGCCTACAATCGGTTCAACAAATTCATACTTGTATTATTGAGGATGATTTACTATGTGATTATTTATGTGATGGCTCGGCTATTCAAGAACGGTCGAGCGTTTATATGGAAAAATCATGTAATTCTATTTTGTCTCTTATCGACGGAACGTTTTATTTGGATAAATGCAAAGTAACAAATTCTATGAACAGTTTTGACGAGAACATTATAAAGCCAGGTGTATCCGAAGAATTGGATATTTTATTAAAATCGTATAACGATAAAATCCAATTATTTCATGATGTAAAGGCTGAATTAAACGGAATAATGAATACACCTGGCTCATCGAGTCGGGCAAGTTCAGATGACGTAGATTATATTAAAATTCATGAAACTGATAAATCCGGACTATCATTACAAATCACAAAAACTCGGTCAAAATTATTGAAAAATATAATAAATGACCCAAATAAAAAATCTAGACTTGGTAGTAAAGTACTAGAAAATTTTAATTATTCTGACTGTGAAATTTCAAGCGCATCAACCAACGCTGATGAAATTTATATTAGTCAATTGGCTAAAGCGTCAAAGGAAATTTTGCAATACAGAGATAAATTGAATCAACTGATTTCGTCTATTTATTTAAAATTTCTAGATAATTTTGAGAAGACGTGGTTTTCCGACCTAGAAAATATAGCAAACTATGTAGCAAAATTAGATGTTTTACAATGTAAGGCACATACTGCTAAAACAAATAATTATTCTAGACCGACTATTTTAAATAACGGTTCGACTAAATCCTGCGTATCTGTAAAACATTTACGTCATTGTCTAATAGAGCATTTACAACAAAACGAAATTTATGTAACCAACGACTTGTCGATGGGCACAGATGTAAACGGACTTTTATTGTACGGTACCAATGCAGTTGGAAAGACAAGTTTTATAAGAGCACTGGGAATATCAATAATTATGGCACAGTCAGGAATGTTTGTTCCTTGTTCCGAATTTGTCTATGTGCCGTATCATTCTATTTTTACTCGGATTTTGGGTAATGATAATATTTTTAAGGGTCTGAGTACGTTTGCTGTAGAAATGTCCGAACTGCGTATTATTTTAAAGATGGCGGATGAAAATAGCTTGATTCTAGGAGATGAATTGTGTTCAGGCACAGAAAGCGAATCGGCGCTGAGTATTTTTGTTGCTGGTTTGCAGGAACTTCACGAAAAGGATGCAACCTTTGTTTTTGCTACGCATTTCCACGAAATAGTACATTATGATGAAATTAAAGCACTCGATAAAATGATTTTGAAACACATGGCTGTTTATTACGATAGACAATTGGATTGTTTGGTTTATGATAGGAAATTGAAGGACGGCCCTGGGACGAGTACCTATGGCTTGGAGGTATGTAAGTCCTTATATTTAACAGATGATTTTTTAAATAAAGCATATGTTATTCGTAATAAATATTTTCCAGAAATGCGTGGCGAATTGAGTCAATCTCCTAGTCATTTTAATGCTAAAAAGATTCGAGGTATTTGTGAACACTGTAAAGAGGCCATTAGCGAAGAAGTACATCATTTAGCGGCGCAGGCAGAAGCCGACAATAATGGATTTATCGGTTCATTTCATAAGAATCATCCCGCTAACTTAATGAATGTATGCGAAAAATGTCATGACAAATTACACGATTCTGGTTCCAATCTAACAAAGAAGAAAACAACGAGAGGGACGTTATTGGTCTGATGTCATCAGTAAATAATTTGTTGATAGGGGAGAACCAGCACCAATTTTAAAAACATCGTTTTTATTTTTTTGTAATATAGAAGGATAAGGACCGGAAACCGTGGGGGCTTTAGTTATGAAATTTTTTGATTCGTTATAAAATAAATTGTTTTTTTTAAAAACATCGCCCTTGTTTTTATTAATAGAATTGATTTTATCCATAGTAGTAATTCCAACAACAGGTATTTTTGTCTCTACGTTCATTGGCGCTGGTGTTGCATAATTATAAAATAAATTGTCCTTATTAAAAACATCGCCTTTGTTTTTATTAGTAGAACTGATTTTATCCATTGTAGTAATTCCAATAATAGGTATTTTTGTCTGTACGTTCATTGGCGCGGGTGTTGCATAATTATATATTCCTGTTTGAATCGCCAAAAGGTCGGCTACTTTATCTTCGTATTCTAACTCCTCAGCTGTTTTACCAATTGAAATATCTGCGAGCAATTTATTTTTTTTGATAATATCCTCTTCTGCTTGTCCATTTGCAACATTATCTGTTTTTTCGCCCGATAACATAGTCCCTGATGGTGTTATTGCTGACCAGTTTGATGAGGTAATTAGAGAATCAGATGAATTATAATCTGTTTCGATAGAGTTTAATTTTTTGGTATCTGCTGATATAAAAAATTCACCTTTTAATCTTGGTACAAGTCCTATGCTTCTGCTTAAGACAATGCTATCTTCATAATCGGGTACGTATGAATCTGCAGAATATTTATAGGAGCCTGGTTCGTAATAAGTAAATCCGGCACCTTGTTTTGGTATTTCTATTTTTATTTTATTTCCGTTAACGTCAGTTACGCTAACAGATTTACTCTGAGGAAAATAAGCATTAGATTGTTCTTTTATGTCTTCTATTGTATCATGGAACAGAGTATCCAAACCTTTCGCGATTGAACCAACTTTTGATTTAAGAGAATCTTGTGCGTTTGATGGACCTGATACTCGATTTTCGCTTGGCCTTTTCAATTGACTAGTGTTTGAATCTTGTACGACGAGTTCATTTGTTTGAGTTGGTGTATTAGATTGAGTTAAGGTTTTAGTTATAGATGGCGTAACAACCTTAATTGGTCGTAATATTAATGTTCCGGAAATAGAAATTCCTTCTATGATTTTTTGATTTAAAAACGCATCATAATGATTCGCAAAAGCGCTTGTATTATCAGGAATAATATCTGTAATTATGTAGACCGAACCATCAGGAAACACTATTATTTGTCCTATGTAATATATCTCTATATCGGGAACTTTAACAGTGTTGTTAATGGGTTGGGGCAAATTTACAGGAAGTGGTGTTTGTGTCATCGTTGGAGTTATTGTATTTGTCATTGTTGGAGTTCCTGTCTTACTCATTGTTGGAGTTCCTGTCTTACTCATTGTTGGAGTTCCTGTCTTACTCATTGTTGGAGTTCCTGTTTGAGTAAATGTAGGTGTTATAGTATTTGTCATTGTTGGAGTTCCTGTTTGAGTAAATGTAGGTGTTATAGTATTTGTCATTGTTGGAGTTCCTGTTTGAGTAAATGTAGGTGTTATAGTTTGTGTCATTGTTGGAGTTCCTGTATATGTCATTGTTGGAGTTCTAGTTTGAGTAAATGTAGGTGTTATAGTATTTGTCATTGTTGGAGTTCCTGTTTGAGTAAATGTAGGTGTTATTGTGTTTGTCATTGTTGGAGTTATAGTATTTGTCATTGTTTGGGTAATTGTTGGTGTTATAGTATTTGTCATTGTTGGTGTTATAGTGTTTGTCATTGTTGGTGTTATAGTATTTGTCATTGTTGGTGTTATAGTATTTGTCATTGTTTGGGTAATTGTTGGTGTTATAGTATTTTTTGTAGTAAAAGTAAAAACAGTATCATCAAAGTCATAATCTGCATACTCACTTACTCCAGAAGTAGAAGTATGAACCTGTATGCGAACAGGAACAATTTTAACTGTATATGTGTATGTTGTTCCTGGTAATAAATTAATTAAATTTACTTCAGTAGTTTCAAAGGGCTCGTCTACTGGATTTCTATTAACTGTAAATTTAAGTAAATTTTTGCTTTTTTTTTCGTCTTCTCCTATAAAAATATAATTAATTAATGGCTCCCCCTGCATATAACTATTTCCGTAACCTGACAAAGCTATCCAAGTCAAGTTTATAAAAGATTGTGGTTTAATTTTATATATAATAACGGTAAAACTTGCTTTTGTATAATCAATATTTTGATTAATGAATTCAACTATGGGTGGGGCTACTCTATACCCATCTTTCATATTTAACTTAGTTATAGGTTTAATTACATATCCACGTGCACCTTCTCTAATAAGATTGTTTTTGTTGAAGTACATAAAAATTGCAGTCACTAAAACCACAATAATACATATGATAATTGATACTACTAATATATATTTCATTTATAATATCGAAATATATTTTACTGAAAAATTGAATTTAAAATATGTAGTTATACATTAGATAAAACAATGATTATTCCCGTTAAATGTTTTAGTTGCGGAACTGTCCTAGCCGACAAATACAGATTTTATCAGGCAGAGGTGCGTCGCATTAAGATTTCGCGTGGACTGAATGTAGATAAGGTCGTTTATCTTACCAAGGAAAATATTGAAAAAACACCAGAGGGCCATGTGCTCGATGATTTAGGCCTAAAAAATGTTTGTTGTCGTCGGCACATGTTGACACATGTTGATGTTGAATAAGCCCTTTAATTAAAAACTGATAATATCTTTTTTTGTCCTTAATCTATATATGAGAAAAACCCAACATAAAAAGCGACATTTAAAAAAAAGAAAAACCATTCGTAAAAAGCGTGGAGGAGATTGTGGTTGTGCAAAAAAACAATATCCCATACCTGAAATATTTGGTGGCTATGGTCCGGCAAGTTATCAAGGTGGCATCAATGATAAAATAATACCATTAAATGGCGCAATAACTTCTGCAAATGACCCGTCTGATTCGTCTAACATTGCCCAGGAGAGATTTTCACCAAATCTTTTTGGTGGAAAACGTAAATCAAAAAAGAGGAAAGGAGGTATGTCTTACGACGTACTTTTAGGAGATTCTTTAAATAAAAATGCTTTTTTGGGAATGGGTACATCGACTGGCTCAATAAATATGGCTAATGGTATTATGGGTAAAAAATAAAAATATATATTTTCTCTGCGTAAAATATATATCATGTCAATTGTTGGTCTAAAAAATTTATGTACCCCCGCATACGTATATTTAGTGGTTTCGGTGTTAGCAATGACCATTATGATAGTTCAGAATTTTGGTAATGTAAACACGTATTGTGTTGGTTCTTATAGTTGTAGTGTAACAAGTACTGTTTTGATTTTTTTAATTAAAGCGCTTTACGTTCTCTTCTGGACATGGATTTTGAACTTGATATGCCGTGCAGGTTCTCCAAATATTGCTTGGTTTTTGGTTCTCCTTCCTTTTATTTTATTTTTTGTCTTTATAGCACTATTTTTTATATATTGAGTTATACGTAGGAACAATGATGTTTTTTTATTTTATATTATAATGGAAACATATAATACAAAATATGGTTTAATTACACTCTATAGAAATGAAATTTACATAGGAACCACTTTCAAAAACGGAACATACTGGGATATTGATACATTATTGATGTTACGCAAATACATAGACCCAAATCGGGATATTTTAGAAATAGGAGGACATTGTGGAACTTCATCTATTGTATATTCTTCTTTTTTAAATGAAGGAAAAAAGGTACGTGTTTATGAACCCCAACGTAATATGTACAATTTGTTGGTAAAAAATATAAATCAAAATAATCTTCAAAACAAAATAATACCTAATAATTTGGGCGTATTTTGTTTTGAGGGAAACGGAAACATGAACAATATTGATTTAGATGGTGGAGGTGGTATAGTAGAAAAACGCTATAATGAAGAAAGTAATTTTTATTGTAATTTTGGCGGAATCGGATTAGGAAATGATGGTGAAAATATTAATTTGACAACTATAGATAATATGAATATAGATGACATAGGTTTCATTCATTGTGACGCACAAGGCTCTGAAAACTTTATATTTTCAAAAGGAATAGAAACTATAAAAAAATATAGACCGGTTATATTTTACGAAAACAATGAAATAGACGGTAGATTTTTATATGATAATGTATGCAAATCATACCCAAATTATAAAGAAGAAAGCGTGTTTGATATAAAAAAATATTGTATGGAGCAATTAAATTATTCCGCGTTCATCAATAATTTTAATGGTGGAATTGATACTCTTTTGATTCCATAATACGCTCAACACTATCTAATGCTCCCTCTACCCAACCTTGATTATTACTAATCATTTCACCTACAATAAATAAATTTTTATAAGGGTTTTGCGCTTTCTTAATAAAATCTTTTCTATTTTTAAAATCGGGACCAAGTGGCTCATAATAATGTGTTCCAATTGGCCAATAATATCCTTTCACAGATAATAATCGCAATGAATTTTCCGGTGCGCCCAATGATTTTTCCAATAATCGTGCAAAAAAGTCGCGGTTTTCTTTTTTATCTGATGAGAAGTTATTCAAAAGTGTTGCAGATTTGTTATCGCTATAGCATATCATATAAATACCATTCTCTACATCCATAGGAATTATTTTTTGAATAGGTCCAGGAACGATAGTGAGAGCAGGGACGAACTTTTTTAACACTTCTTGAGAACCTTTACTAAATTGTCCATATGTTCTTAAAAATGGTTGTCCGTGTATTTGTTTATATAATCCCTTTTCTAATTGTCTAGGTAGAATTTTTAAAACGGTATCAATTGTGCTGGCTAAAATAACTTTACTAGCATTAAATACCTCTGTTTTTGTTATAACTTCGAATCCGTCTTTGACTATTTTTATTTTTTCAACACCATGACCAAAAAGTATATTTGAGAACCCTATTTTATGCATCAAAGACCTAATCAATTTATCCCAAGGAATATATAAGCCAGTCCATTCCGCATAATTATCATCGAATCCATATTGATAAATTGTGCTGTATGCATCCTCGTTCTCATAATCCGAATATCCTGAACATGTTATAAAATTTTTATACTTTTGTTCACCTAATACCGATAACGCGAATTCTTTGAATGTTCTATGGTTTGTTTCACTGCCATACGCTTTCTTTAATTCAAGAAATGTATCCTTCACAGAACATTTTTTCTGAATAGTATCGGCGTAATGATGAGATGCCTTGAATTCGCCAACGTCAATATCTAATTCTTTTAATAATCTTCTTAATAATATATCTTTTTTTTTTCTACCTACTCCTGCTCCGGTTACGATATTTGTTCCACGGAATAAATCGTTTCCGGTTCTTCCACCAGCGTACTTCCTTGATTGTTTTTCTAAAACTAATACCTTTTCGCTTGGATTTTTTTCTTTTAATTTGTAAGCTGCATATAAACCTGATATTCCTCCTCCTACTATAATGGTATTTGGTTCATTATTCATTTTAATATATATAATAATATATAAAAATGTCTTTGGTCAAATTAATGAACAAACTACCTGAGGATGTAATAATTAATAATATTTTGCCTTTTACATATAAGCCACAGAATCCGGTTTTGTTAGAAGATGTACGGGGGTTTTATATCGACAAACAATTTTTGGAAAACTTATACTATACTGAATTTAATGATACGATTTTGCTTTATGACCTAGTTAGGTTTTGTAATAGTGGATTAACTTCAAATAGTATAAATCCTAGTTTTGAAACAATACTAAGAAGGAACCCTATTTTATCAAATAAATCGACTACATTTATTGTAAGTTATATATTATCTAGTTTTGTAACATCAGTAACACATAATGTCATGACAAAAATAAAAATTCTATGGGGTATATTGACACCAAGAGAACGTACTAGTTTTATTAATCGTATTTTGTTTAATTTAGAGCGATAAAAATTGATTTGCAAAATTATATAAACGTTAATTTATATAATATTGAACCATTATGAATCCAGAAATATCACAGATTTCGGAAGAGAACAATCAGTATCGTTTCACTTTAAAGGGACTCAACGTAAGTTTAGCTAACGCATTGCGTCGTACTATTTTGTCGGACATCAGAACGACCGTTATTTATACAGAGACGAATAAAGATAATCAGTGTAATATTTTGATAAATACATCTAGACTACATAATGAGATTTTAAAACAACGCCTAAGTTGTATTCCGATTCATGAAGCGGATATTACAGTTTTACCTGGAAATTATATTTTAGAAGTAGACGTAAAGAATGAAACAGATAGTATTATGTTTGTAACTACCGAGCATTTTAAGATTAAGAATAAGACGAACGGAAAATACGTTACCGAAAACGAGCAGCGCAGAATCTTTCCTCCAAATGTCAGAACAAATTATTACATTGATTTTGCTAGGCTTCGACCAAAGGTTGGTGATTCTATTCCTGGTGAACATTTGAAGCTTACCGCCGATTTTACTACACGTACAGCCAAGGATAATGGAATGTATAACGTTGTTTCGAAATGCTCGTACGGTAACACACTAGATGCAGTAAAGATTTCTGAATTTTGGGAACAATACGAGGCCAAGTTGCGTTCCGACCCAGTAAACACAGATAAAGACATTGAATTTGAGAAGAAAAATTATTATTTGTTAGACGCACAAAGAACATTTGTTCCTGATTGTTTTGATTTTGTTATAGAAACTCTGGGTATTTATGAGAATAAAGACTTGGTCATGAAGGCGTGTAAGGTTTTGATTACAAAGCTAATTGAATTTATGAATGGTCTAGATTCTGATACTGTTCCGATTCATCCTAGTGAAACCACAATGGATAATTGTTTTGACGTAGTTCTGGAAAATGAAGATTATACTATTGGTAAGGTTTTGGAATACATACTTTATGAAAAGTATTTTATTGGTGACAAAACACTTACCTTTTGCGGTTTTAAGAAATTTCATCCTCATAATTTAGATAGTATTATTCGTCTAGCATATTTGACAAAAGGAGACAAACACGTGGTTCAACAAAATCTAAGAAATGCTGCGCAGGAAGCATCAAGGGTATTTTCACAGATACATAAGATGTTTGCTTAATAGATTATAAAATTGATTTGTTTTTTATTGCTTAAAACAAATCAATATGTGCCTAGGGTTTGTGAACTTTTGGTTTTCTAATAAAGATGACTATTTGGCAAACATTGAATACAAAGATACTGAGAAATTTGTACTTCCGATTCAATCGGGAAAAGTAGTAAAGGTATATGATGGGGACACAATCACCATAGCTTCTAAATTTCCTGGTATAAATGGTCGTATTTATCGATTTAGTGTGCGTATGAATGGTATTGATAGTCCCGAGCTCAAGGGTGGAACTGAAAACGAAAAAGAACTGGCAAAAAGGTCAAGAGATGCTTTATCTAATATAATTATGGGAAAAATTGTTGATTTAAAGAATGTTTCTACGGAAAAATATGGTCGCATTCTGGCAGATGTATATTTGGGCGATTTAAACATATGTGACTGGATGTTAATTAATAAATATGCAGTAAAATATGATGGTGGCACAAAACACAGACCCGAAGATTGGTCACTTTGATTTATGTTAATTAAAAAATTGATTTAAATATTTTTTTATGATTATGATTTAAAGACGAAGGATGGAAAAGCGGTTGAATAAAAAGATTGAGACGTATATCACGTCGTTTAAGGACGAACTCCGTAAAAAGATTACGGATTTGAATTTCGAAGATAAGACTCGAGTCAACGAACTTATTGAATATGTATATGATTATGAGCGTTTTGCTCTTATAAAAGACGACTTAAATAAAAGAAAGCGTGTTAAGAATTCTATTCCTTGCTCTAATCGTTGCGCAGCTAAACGCGCTAATGGTGAACAGTGCACACGGCGGCGTAAGGATAATTGTGAGTTTTGTGGCACACACGCAAAAGGAACTCCAAATGGTCTTATTAATTCATCTGAATCTGGTGGGAGTATTTTACAAAAGGTTCAGGTAATTGCAGAGGAGATTGGAGGTATTGTTTATTATATTGATAATATGAATAATGTCTATAAGACGGAGGATGTTTTAGATGAGAAACCGGACCCTTTAATTATAGCTAAATATGTTTTAGATAACGGACGCTATACTATACCGGCTTTTGGTTTAGTATGATTCATTTCTCTAATTTCCTTTCTATGGTTTCTTTTATTACTTCTTGTCGGTTTTCTAAAATAAACTCATTCAACGTTTCTGCTTTTACTAAATCACCTTTATAAAAGGTTGAAAGTATTTCAAAAAGTACTTTTTTTGTTATAGGCTTTTTTATATTACGCTTTGTGTAACAAAGTTGCCCACCATTTATATCAAATACGTCTATTGAGTTTTTTTTCATTATCTCCATAAGTGCGGATGATACTCTTTTCTTTTCGTTTTTACGTTTTGTTTGCTCTGCTTGTAAAGTTCTCATTTCATTATCTATTTTAACCCATTCACGAACTATTGTTAACAACTGCTCCTTTGAATCCATTATACTATTCTCTGTTAAATTATTTATGTTAATCGTTTTAATATTATTTAGCAGTTAATTATATATTAAATAAAATTATGATGCAATTTACATTAAGAAATCAATCAAATCAAATTCCACAGCAATATTATAATTATTCAGGTAAAACTCAGCGACAAGGATTAAATCAAATGACAAAACAAATACAGTCTGTTCCTAGGTTAATTACGCCTGAAGAACCTAAACCGGAAAATAAAATGACATGGGGAGAGCCTATATGGTTTTTGTTTCATACATTGGCACAAAAAGTAAAAGAGGATAGTTTTCCTTTGATAAAAGATGATTTGTTGAATAATATTTATTCTATCTGTTCTTATTTACCGTGTCCAGCTTGTGCGAATCACGCAATAGAGTACTTAAATAAAATCAATTTCAATACAATCCGAACAAAAGATGATTTAATCTCTATGTTATACCTCTTTCATAATGAAGTAAATAAACGAAAAAACGTCGCCTTATTTGATTTTTCTTATTTAAAAAAAAAATATTCTTCTGCTATAACCATAAATATATTGAAAAATTTTATGCAGACATTCGAGAAGCGTAGTAAAAGTAATCGAATGATATCAACTGAATTTCATAAAAAGAATTATATTATACAACTAAAACAATGGTTAAATATAAATATTAATTGTTTCGAAAATTAAGAAAATGAGGATATATTTTCTTAATTAATGCGTAGTGCTTCCGATTAATGCTCCGTTTTTGTAAACATTACATTGGAAAGTTTGTTTGGCTGGAATACTACATGTTTCACTACTTGCGTCTCCCATATAAAAATATTGAAAGCTTGTTACTCCTGTTTGATATATGATATAAGAACAAAATGTTCCTAGTCCAGCACCGATAATTAATGACGTCAATAATTGAAGAATACTGTAACAACTATTGGATACATTCCAAATTAAATCGAACGCTATTAATAGAGGAAAAAATACTAGAGTAATTATATTCGCTTTTTCTAATGAATTTTTGATTATGGTAAAAAGTAAATAAAAAAACGTAAATCCTAAGATGTTTTGACCAATAGGCAAAAACCTACTATTTGGTTGTTTGCTAAACGATGTTAAACTACAAATTTCATTTTTTTCTCCACTCTCAGTCCACGGTATTGCTGTGTAAATCAAACTACTTACTACACAACTGGCAATTAATCCGTGTATATAGACAATACCTCTAAAATCCTGATTAAATAAGGAATTAAGTACAAAGAAACATACTATTATAAATGGCGATAACCTTAAAAATAAATATAATAGTGCAAAAAGGTTTAATTCAATCATATACCATATGTTAAGAATTAATTTACTATATAAAAACAAAATCGAGAACTTCGCTTATTTTTTCTACCTCTTTAAATATAATTTTATCTGAGTCTTCATAATTTTCGTAAAATTCAGAGAACTCTCTATGGTTCTCTTTTGGATATAGGAAAGTTTTTACACCGTTTTTAATAGCTCCCGTAATTTTTTCTTTCAATCCTCCTATTGCGGTTATTTTACCCTGAAGTGTTATTTCCCCTGTAATAGCCAAGTCATTTTTTATCTTTTTGTCGTTTAATAAACTATAAATCACAGTAGTTATTGCGGCGCCAGCTGATGGTCCGTCTTTTGATATTGCCCCTTCAGGGCAATGTATATGTAACCCTTTACATTTCGTTTCTTCAAAAACTTTTATCCAATTCTTTTTAGTTTCATTATTTGTTAAATTCCATGCTAATGATTTTGCTACATTCATGCTTTCTTTCATGACGTCACCTTGCATTCCGGTAAGTTTTAAATCCAAAAACGTTTCACATGGAAAAAACATTACTTCTATTGGTAATATTCCTCCCATTCCCATATTGTTTGCCCATAGTCCGTTTATTAAGCCAGTAAGCGGTTCATCGTGTATTTTCACCTTTTGAATTTCTTTGTATTTTTTCAAATATTTTTTTCTTATTTGCTCTATAGATACTTGCAGCGGCGTTTCTGTATTCGTTACTTGACCTTTTAATAATTCAATATTTATTTCGCCATATAAATCAAAAATTATTTCTTTCAGTTTACGAACTCCGGGCTCTAATGTATAGGTTTCAATTATATGTACTATTAATTCATCAGAAATATCAACTATATTCTCAAATCCCATTTTGCTGTTTATTTCCGGAATAATGTATTTTTTAGCAATAATCACTTTATCTTTTATGGTTAGGTTCTCGAATTTTATTCTATGAATTCTGTCTAATAATATTTTATCTATTTGTTCAGGGTCATTGTATGAAAAAATGAATAGAGCCTTTGATAAGTCTATATTAATGCCACTAAAATATTTATCTTGAAATAAATCATTTTGAGTTTGGTCTATCAAATGTATTAATATTCCAATTATTTCTTTACCTTCTTCTGTTTTACTTACTTTGTCTAATTCGTCAATATATATAATAGGATTCATACATTTTGATTCCATCAATATGTCTGCGATTTTTCCCCATGTAGAGTTTACATATGTATAACCGTGTCCTTCTAACGTTTTTCCGCTTGATGAACCACCCAGCGCTATAAATGAATAAGGTCGAGTAACGCCCTTGTCGTCCTTTAAACAATTTGCTAATCCCTTTTTAGCTAATGAAGTTTTTCCTATTCCCGGAGAACCCTCGAAGCCAAAACTATAACCTGTTTGTTCTCCGTTTATCCATTGTGCTATTATTTTAAATATCTGGTTTTTTGCATGACTATGTCCATGAACCGATTCCTCTATGGTTTCTTCTATTTTCTTCATTTCTAATTCTAAATTTTGCGATTTTTCGTAAATGATTTCCATTTCTTCGTGTGTTTTTTTTACTGATACCGAATCGTTGGTCTTCAAAAGTTCGTATATTTTTATTTGGTCTTCATATTTTGCTGCTTCTATAAAATTAATTACAATATCTCGCTTCTTATCTCTTGGTTCAGCCTTTATCCTTTCTTTTTTCTCAGATTTTAGAACATTATTCATATAATTTAAAATAATGTTTAAGGTCTTTATATTTGAGGTTTTAACTATATCTATAATTTGTGAAAGTACTTTTTCTGGAAATTCCAATTTGTAGTTTTTAATAAGTTTACGCATCTCAAAGTTCGTGTAGTTTGTCTTTTTAATTATTATATCGTTTGTTAGTTTTCCATAATTAGTTATTAATTTTGAGAACATAAAGTTCATATCTTTGATTTGTTTCAATATTGGTTCTTCTTTGTATACACCAAATGGTATTTTTATTAGACCCTCAAGGTACTGTTTTGCTTTCATACCCATCTCATCTGATTTTGTTTTCACTTCTTTAAGTTTAATCATTGCTCGTTCTTTTATACTATCGTCTGCCTTTAACAAATATATCTGTTGTTCTATCGATATTTTATTTATATCATATTTTTGTATCATATCGTTTGTGTTTTTGATGGTAAAATTTATTACGTCTTTAAAATAACTCTTTATCTTCCACGGAAGACTATCATATATCATTATTTGCTCTTTCGTGTCACCATTATCTATTGAATGTATTGAAATTAAATCATATAGTAAATAACATATATATTGAATTTCAAAATCATTATTGTTTAATAATAGATTCACTAATAGATTTCTTTGATTAAATATGTCCATTTCTAAAAACCTTTTTATTGACACATCTAATTTGTTGTTTTTTATTATAGTAGTTTCCGTAAATACAGTGGTCATTTTTTTATAAATATCGTCGTCTCCCATCGTCAAAATCTCTTTAAATGACATTGTTTCTACTATTTTTTTATAAACTTCATGCTCCGGTCCTGTCAAACTGTTACAACGAATCATTATGTTTTCCATTCTTTTTTTAATATATAAATTATTCAAGCAGTCTATTTGAATATCATCTAACATTCCATTAATTATAAGCGTTTTTTTGGCTTTTTCGTTTTGAACTATAACTCGAACACCATAAATTTTTTGTGTGAACGACCTTGTGGTTTTTTCCGCATCAAAACATTCAAACATATTGGCGTTTTCAATAAATAGGGTTTCGTCGGTTATTTTGTTACTACAAAGACATTCATTTGATTTTATAGAACGATTTGCTCGCCAGTGTATAATTTTATAACCCAGTGGGTGAAGATATTTTCTTAAAAGATTATATTTATCTTTTTTTATCTCGTTCTTTATGTTTAATGTTGAAAAATCTGAACCAAACGTAATAAATAACAAATCATCGATGCTCTTTGTTCCAAACCCGCTTATAATCATTGACAATTTATCTATTATTTTTTGCAAATATTCTATGTTTTTTTCATTTTCGCTTTCGGTTGTTCCCTCAATTTTAATGGTATTTGTTTTTTCGTATAGCTCGTTTAATACGGTTATACTCAGTGATACATCATTATTGCTAAATATGTCGTTTTTCTTTTTTTGTAGTATAGATATAATCGTTTCTCGAATTATTTCCTGAATATAAATAGTTTTATCCTTAACGAAATCCGCCAAATTTTGTGGTTTTTTTTCTAATAATATGTTTTTTAATATTAATATATCTGACCTTATTTGTTTTTTCATATATATAGTCCCCTTATTTTGTTTCATTATTCATAATATGGTAGTATAATAATTCGTTTTTGTGATTACAGTATTTGCATAATTGATGTGAGTAAACGATTTAAAATAATATTGACAAATAAATACAATGGGCATACCGAGTTATTTCTCACATATAATACGTAATTATAGTAAGATAGTCAAGAGTATTTCTTTCTTTATAAATGGTACATTATTAAATAATTTGTTCTTAGATTGTAACTCTCTAATTTATGATGCGGTCTATGATTTACAAAAAACCGATGACAATAACCGTAAATCAGATTATGAATTTGAAACACTTGTTATAGATAGAGTAATAACAAGTTTACAAAGGTTAATTACACTTATTCGTCCAAATAATGTTATTTATATTGCATTTGATGGTGTAGCGCCATTCGCAAAAATGGAACAACAACGCACTCGAAGATATAAGTCTAATTTTATGAACAAATTTGATTCGTCTAAAACTGTAGATAAAAAATGGAATACGTCTTCTATTACACCAGGAACACAATTTATGGATAATTTGACAAAAAGAATCGAAAGAGCGTTTGTTTACCAGGAGTTGAAATATGGTGTTAAACAAATTATAGTATCTGGTTCTAATTTACCAGGCGAAGGCGAGCATAAAATAATGGAATTTATGCGTTCTTTTGGTAAAAAGGAGGAAACGGTTGCGCTTTATGGACTAGACGCAGACTTGATTATGCTTTCTATGTTCCACTTAAAATATTATAAAAACATTTACGTATTTCGTGAAGCGCCCGAGTTTATTAAAAATTCTATTCAAATTGACTCTGGTACATCAGTTGACAGTCTTTATTTCTTGGATATAGATATGTTTTCTAATTGTCTTCTTGGACAGATGGACTGCGTTTGTTATGATAAGCAACGGATTTACGATTACGTTTTTATGTGTTTTATTTTAGGGAACGATTTCTTGCCTCATTTTCCAGCTGTTAATATACGCACACAAGGTATTCAAGTATTAATGGACATTTATAGAATTAATATTGGTAATATAAAAGACCGCTTCTTAATATCCAGGGACGGTGTTATACAATGGAAAACGGTGGGGATTTTGTTTAAAGAAATCGCAAAACGAGAACACGAATTAATAAAAAATGAATATTTTGTACGTGAAAAATTTGACAAGTATCATTATAATGAAGCCAAATCGTCAAAAGAACGCGAAGAACGACTACAAAATTGCCCAGTTATATACCGTTCAGAAGAAAAATACATATGTCCCAATGAACCTGGTTGGGAAGCTCGTTATTATAAATCGTTATTTCACAGTCTTGATAAAGGGGTTCTCTGTAATAACTATTTAGAAGGGCTTGAGTGGACATTTAAATATTATTCTGCTGGTTGTCCTGACTGGAAATGGAAATTTAATTACCATTATCCTCCATTATTTAAAGATTTAGCAGCGTCTGTGCCACATTTTGATACTGAATTTATAGCTTTTAAAGAATCAAATCATCTATCTCCGTTTGCGCAATTGTCTTATGTTTTACCAAAAGACAAACTCGACCTTCTTCCTGAAAAATTTTCGACGTTTTTGAGAACAAATTACTCGGAACTTTATCCTGATAATTATGAATTTCAGTGGGCGTTTTGTCGGTATTTTTGGGAGGCACATCCTATTTTGCCCGAAGTTCCTATTTCGTTAATAGAACAATGGGATACTCAATTTAAAATGTTCGCTGCTAAAAACTGATTTTTATTTGGTCTTTATAATTAAAGAAAAACTTCCTATCATGTCTACTAATTGCCCAACTTCGCGTAATTGCATAATATGCGACAATTTAATGAACAATAGTTCAAGGCTTCCAGTTCCTTGTCCATATTGTGATTTTACTGCATGTCGTACTTGCTGCGAGACCTACGTCTTGGGTGAAACATCTAGTAAGTGTATGAACCCACCATGTAATAAAGAATGGACACGCCAGTTTATTAATTCTAAATTTACTAATGTTTTTGTAACGAAAAAATTAAAAAAGCGCCGTGAAGAGATTCTCTTTGATATTGAGCGTTCGTTGTTGCCTGCAACCCAACCTTTGGTTGAGAGAATTTTAAAAAGAGAGAATATAACGAATCAAATGAGAGATGTTCGCGAAAAGATTTGCGTTCTTAATCGACAAAAGTGGGAACTACAAAATCAACTATATCGTCTTAATAGTACAAATGCTTCTACAGAGAGAGCTGAATTCGTCCGAGCTTGTCCTGACGAAGATTGTCGAGGGTTTTTAAGTACACAGTGGAAGTGTGGTCTTTGTGAGAAGTGGTCTTGTCCTGAATGTCATGAAGTCAAAGGACATCATCGTGATGAGCCACATGAATGTAATCCAGATACTTTGGCCACCGCACGACTCTTATCTAACGATACGAAGCCTTGTCCTAATTGTAGAACGGGCATATTTAAGATTGATGGTTGTGACCAAATGTGGTGTACACAATGTCATACCGCTTTTAATTGGCGCACAGGTCGTGTTGAAACTGCTGTTCATAATCCTCATTATTTTGAGTGGCTACGTAGAAATGGTAACGTGGTTCCTCGTAATCCATTAGATAATCCGTGCCAGAATGAAATTACTCATCAAAACTATATACGTATTAATAATTTACTTAAGAATAATTATCAGAACGATTTTCTATCAAGGCCGTGTAATTTATATATGGAGAAGCTTATTCGTAATATTGTTCATTTGCGCTATGTTATTCTCCCTAGATATGAGATATTGAATCGTGAAAGGAGAAACGAAAATCTAAGAATTTCATATATGCGCAACATGATAGACGCAAATAAGTTTAAAATAACCCTTCAGAGAAATGAAAAGAAATATGAGAAAAATCGCGAAATTCGTAATATTTTGGACATTTTAAAGAGTACCGTTACTGATATTGTATACCGATTTATTGCATACTTAGAGAATGATATTCGTTGCCTATCTGGCCGTTTTGACGTAACTATACTTGAAGAAATTGACCCAATCGTTGATTATGCGAATGGTTGTCTAAATGATATTAGTAAGGTTTACTCATCAAAACGATTGGAGTTCTCAAATGAACTTAGAGAAAAGTAAAAATTGATTCTTTGTGTGTTAAAATACTTTTTTTACCGCCTTTCATGATTTCTCGAGTTAAAGATTTGTTCAATATGTTATGTAAATATATTGAACCTTTTATTAGTTTGCTTGGTATTTATTTCCTTTGGCTTACTGTGTTTTACATGTCGTCACATCTTCATGCGTATTTTTGTGTACCCGCAACATTATTCGGTTTTCTAATGACACCGTTTCTTGTTCCTGCCCCTCATTGTCAGGCATTGCGATGGGTGATTTATAATGGGGGAAATAGTATTATGTCTGCTTGGTTCGTTTTGGGCGCATGGTTAATTTCACATCTACGTCCTATAAATCGTCCGTAGTATTATTAATCAATATATTTCGCACATCGCTACCAAACAATGTTTTTTTTATTAATAATTCATCTACTAATTTATCTATAATATGTTTATTATCAGTTAAAATATCTTCATTCGATATTTATTATTATAATATTTATATTGTTTTTGTCATTGAAAGAAAAAACTATTTTCATAGTTAATTCATTTTTTTATTAGTTTTTGTGGAATTTAGGAGAGATTATTAGAAGGGTTAGTGAGGTTAGAGAGTTCGTTGATGAGGTCATTATCGGAGTTTTTCTTGGTGCGAGGTTTGCGTTCCTTTTTGGGAGCATGAGGGTCAATGTCCTTCTTAG